>Ga0076090_137_pt1 | contig 5323 bp, 8 predicted proteins | sample RifGroC1_FD_68229 | JGI IMG/M metagenome (GOLD analysis project Ga0076090, IMG submission 68229) | Parcubacteria bacterium GW2011_GWC1_43_11b | reverse complement strand
GGGACCAACGCCGGCCAGGCCGTCGCTCTCGAGCTGCGCAAGATCTTCGGTGATCAGAAGATTCCGATCTCCTGCACTGCTGTCAGGATCCCGACGCTGCGCGCGCATTCTGAGACGATAGTGATAGAGACAGAGAAAGCCGTTGATCCTGCGGAATTCAGAGAGCTGCTGAGAAAGACTGCCGGAGTTGAAGTTAAGGTCACAGAAATGAAGGATTTTAAAGATCCGGACGAAGCAGCAAGGAATAATCTGGAAGCATATAAAAAAGCCCTTATTGGAGCTGTCCCTGTTTGGGATTTTCTTATTGACTCTTCGTTTGAAAGATATAAGGGCACAACCGGTGAAGGAAAAGCCAAAATATCAAGGGAAATTGCACCGATTCTATCCGAGATTGCAGATAAAATCGTTCAAGCTCACTATATAGGTGTAGTTGCCGAAAAACTCAGGGTGGCGGCGGAGGCCGTTGCCGAACAAGTGGATAAATCTAACACTATTTTTACAAAAATTGGTACAGAAACCAAAGTGGCGACAATTAAATCCCGCAGAGAGCTTCTTGAGGAAAGGCTTCTTTCTTTAGTATTTGCTTCCGACCCAAGCATTCTTTTAACTCCTAAGATAGGAAGTTTAATATCTACTCCTCTTTATATTATGATCCTGGAGGAATACAAGAATTTTGCTGCCAAGAAGAAGGTTTTTAGTCCAAGTGATTTTTCGGAAAATCTCCCATCAGAGCTTTTTGATGGATTTGCAAGCCTTATTCTTAAAGAAGAAACACCCGAAGAAGTGAAAAAAGAGCTTGATTTAGTTGTAAAAGAGCTTAAAATACTAACTATCAGGCAAAAACTAACCGACCTGACCACCGAAATTAAAAAATTAGAGGAAGCGGGCGACAAAGAAAAGCTTCTTAAAGCTCAAAATAAATTTAATAAAATCGCCTCAACACTCTCCGAATTAAAAAAGAAAGATATTGATATATTTATATGATGTTTACATGTAAGACATGATCAGAAAACAAGTTCTTGACCTAATTAAAAAAGGCCGCGACCAGGGGTTTTTGACCCAAGAGGAGATAATGGAGGTCTTTCCCGACGCGGAGGAAAGAGTTTTTGAGCTTGATGAACTTTACGAGAAGCTTCTTGCTGAAGGAGTCGATGTTTTTGAGTCTGTTACCCCTGAAGAAATTGAGAGTGATGAGAAATCAAAGGAAAAATTAGACCGCGAAATTGAACTTCTGACAAAACTGGAAGGAATAGAATCAACAGACCCCGTCAGACAATACTTAAGAGAAATCGGAAGGGTTCCTCTTTTGGGGGCGGAGGAGGAAGTTGAGCTTGCTAAAAGATACGAAAAAGCAGATAGACGTGCCAAAGACAAATTGACGGAAAGCAACTTAAGGCTGGTTGTCTCCATTGCCAAAAAATACATCGGCAGAGGTTTGTCCTTACTTGATCTTATTCAGGAGGGAAACCAAGGACTTATAAGAGCTGTTGAAAAATACGACTGGAGAAAAGGATTTAAATTTTCTACCTATGCGACGTGGTGGATAAGGCAGGCTATAACGAGGGCAATTGCCGACCAGGCAAGAACTATTAGAATTCCTGTCCACATGGTTGAGACAATCAATAAACTCTACCGAACCTCAAGGCGACTTATGCAGGAGCTGGGAAGAGAACCCACCCCGGAAGAGATTGGAGAAGAATTAGAAATTGATGCAGACAGAGTTAGGGAAATCTTTAAAATTGCCCAAGAAACCACATCCTTGGAGGCTCCAGTCGGGGAGGATCAGGAAAGTTTTTTGGGAGATTTTATTCCTGATGAAAATACTCTTTCCCCGGTTGACCAGGCAAGTAAACAGCTTTTGAAAGATCATCTGGAAGAAGTTTTGGGAACCCTTTCCGAAAGAGAAGCAAAAGTTTTGAAATTAAGATTTGGATTGGAAGGAAACAAGGCAATGACGTTAGAAGAAGTGGGGCGTGTTTTTGGGGTTACCAGAGAAAGAATTCGTCAAATTGAAGCCAAAGCACTTCGCAAACTAAAACACCCCTCCCGTCGCAAAAAACTTCAGGATTATCTGGACTAATATCGGATAGCCCTAAAATTTGACTCATCCGATACGATATTGACAAATATAGCGTGTACATATAATATATGTACATGAGGGTTAATGGGAAAGAGATTAAGTTTGAATGGGATGAGTGGAATATCGACAAGAATTATTTGAAACACGGGACTACTCCCGAGGAAGCTGAAGAGGCTTTTGTAAGCGAGAGGTCTTATTTTTTTTCAGACATGAAGCATTCAACAGTTGAAAAAAGATTTATTCTTTTAGGAAAAACATTTGAAAAGAAAAATCTGTTTATTGCTTTTACAATGAGAGGGAAAAAAGTTCGAATAATCTCAGCCAGACGCATGTATGAAAGCGAGGTGAAAAAATATGAGGAATCTAAAAAAAATACCTAAATTTAAATCAGAAAAAGAAGAACGAGAGTTCTGGTGGAGAGTTGACTCTACTGAATATGTAGATTACTCAAAACCTGAAAAGTGGATTTTTCCCAATTTAAAACTTACATCCAGTCCAATTACAATTAGAATTCCAGACTCACTTTTAAATAGGGTAAAAGTTCGAGCTCACCAGAAAGATATTCCATATCAGACTCTAATGAAGCAGTTTATTTATCAAGGGCTTGAAGCCTCTGTCTAGTTTTTGGTGCCACCTTTAAGATGCTGGGTAAATTTGATATAATTAGCCTCGTACTTTGATATTCGAGCTCCCCTGTAGCTCAATGGTAGAGCGGATTCCTGTTAAGAATAAGGTTGGAGGTTCGAATCCTCCCGGGGGAGCTGGAGTATCAAGGTCGCAGGAGATTGTATTGCAAAATTAAGAAATTTCATATTTTGAATACGACTCCAGCCCGAATTGATAACTTTTATAAAACATGGACAAGTCCACAGTCACAGGACGTATATACGGAGGGCTTACACTGGTCAGAACTGCTCTCAAAAATTAAAGCATCAGACTCCAGGTTTCATCTGAAAACGGTCAACGGATGTGTTTGGAAACTTATCGAGAAATTTCCTGACAAAGTATATAAGCCATCTAAAGGACTTTTCCGTCTGCTGAAATATAAATCCAAAAGCAAAATGAATGAAGAAACCCGGTAGACTAAGCTATTATTCGATAATTATTGCCTGGAATGATACAATACAAGGCATGGAAGGAGGTGTATTTAAAATATTATGAAAGGAACAATTAAAACAAAAACAGACAGAGGATTTGGTTTTATTTCTCGGGACGGAGAAACAAAAGATCTTTTCTTTCACTCTAGTGACTTGATCGGTGTTACTTTTGAAGAGCTTCAGGTTGGAGCAGCCGTTACATTTGAAGTTGTTGATGGTGAAAAAGGACCATCTGCTAAAAACGTAAAACTTGCCTAGAAGTTTACTCTTTCTTTGTTGAAGTTGGATTTTTGGCCACCTTTTTGGCTTTAGGAGCTGGAGCTTCAGAAATTTTTGGTTCCAAAAGGCCTAGGATTTTATCTAGCTTTGCATTTAAGGCATCAAACTGGGCCTTGTTTTGATCGGTGCTGGTGCTTTGAGACCTTCTACTGTCGCTCCTTCCACCCATTTTTTCGAAACACTCGCTGCAGTAGACGGGTTTATCGCTTGTAGGTCTGAAAGGAACCTGGCAGTTCTTGCCGCAGTTACTACAAACCACGTCAAACATCTGTCTATCGCTTCGGTCTCCACCACGAAAGCTCCTTCTTTGAAAATCTCCCCCTCCCCTTTCGGGTCTTCTGCCTCTATTAAAATATGCCAGAGAACAGATTATATCACACTATTACTTGACTTCAAACCAGTCAATTGGGGTAGTGTCGTCCGGTTCGCTATTGTAGTTAACGGTTATTTCTTTTCCCTTTTCAATCACCCGTATCGCGTGGTAGACCATTGATTGGGTTTTAAAATTTTGCTTCCAGTCTGCGTTGGGAGAGAATGAGTGGTTGTAAAGCGACCCAAAACCCAGAGCCAAAGCTGCTCCTCTTGTACTTCGCCAGGGATAGATATAATGCCCGAGTTGCGTTTTTTCCAAATGTTTTCTTTCTTTTGGAGAAAGGCTAATAATCGGGCAGACTTCCACAACCTCTCCTTTTTTGAAGCTTTTGGCCGCAAATACACCCCTGCCTTTTTTAGGGGTTTTTCTAACCTCGATATTTTTCTTCATAGTAATTACTTAAGGGGAGGGCGGCGGCTGATCAGCCGGTGGTGGTGCCTCTGTGGTAGTTGATGGTGGCGGCGACGATGTGGTTGTAGTCGGTGGTGGTGACTCGGGGGATGGTGAGGATGTACTGCCACTTCCACTAGAACCTCCATCAGCCATACACCAGCCTCCATTATCACTCATCCAATGATATCCGGACGGACAACTTCCTGTTGAAGGGCTTGAAGACCCAGTTGATCCGGAAGAAGTCGTGGAAGATGCCTTACAACTGCAAGTTCCGTAGTCGTACCAGGAATTTGATCCGCAGCCAGCTGATGGAGGGGAACAGCTTCCGGAACCGCTCCCGCCACTGGTGCTTGTACTACTTGGATATTTGCAAGAACAAGTGGAGTAATCAAGATAGGTTCCTCCGCCACAACTTAGTCCTTGGCAGTAATTTGACGACGTACCTTGTTCCCCGCTTGAATATGTAGCAATACAACCTGTGCCATCCCAATAATATCCCGGGCCACAGCTGCTTTGGGTGAGATTTGGTGAGTAATAGCCGGGTGTAGAGCCTGTTGGGATGCATCCGTAGACGACTGAAGACCATGATTGACCCGGGGGACATCCACCAGAGGATGAGTATGTGGTACCCCCGTAGTTGTATCCGCTGGTTGGATAGCCACCGCTACCGGTTCCGCTTGGAACGTAAGTTGGACCATCGGCCATACACCAGCCTGATTGATTAAAAGAGGGTGGCATCCAGTGAAATCCGGACGGACATTGCCCCTCGGAAACCGGAGCAGGACCCGTTCCGGGCACCGTTCCCGGCGGGGGATTGGTTGTGTAATAGGTGGGTGCGGAACCGTAATAACTGGATGGGGAATAGTTGCCGGTAGAATATCCCGGGGCAGAGTAGTATGGACTGTAGGGGGTAAAATTACCTCCTGACCCCGGCGATGCAAAGGAATATGAAGAGCTATCGGAATTTGAGCGCCGAAAAATGGTGGGTCATGAAGCGCCCAAGATATTTGAATCTGAAGATATAAATCCTGAATTTATCAGTTTTCAGGAAGATATAGGGTTTTTGAGGTCCAGAATCAACGAAGTAAAAAATATTTTAGA
>Ga0076090_138_pt1 | contig 6378 bp, 7 predicted proteins | sample RifGroC1_FD_68229 | JGI IMG/M metagenome (GOLD analysis project Ga0076090, IMG submission 68229) | Parcubacteria bacterium GW2011_GWC1_43_11b | reverse complement strand
AGAAGACTCCCAAATGATTTGCGTTAGGGGGTGTAAATGCCCTTTTTTCTCTCTTTCAATCATTTTCAGATTATAGCGGAAAATAGGAAAATTAAAAGGCAAAAAAATTGAGCCAGCACGAGGGATCGGTCACGAATATTTTATTCACCTCCGTTCATAAAATTTCTCGACCCCCGGCTCGCGATTCGGCCTGCTGACCTCATAACGCTCCGCCCTTCAAATCCTCCTCAAAAATGAAGGAGATTATTTTTGAGCCAGCACGAGGATTTGAACCCCGGACCTACGCATTACAAGTGCGTTGCTCTACCAACTGAGCTATGCTGGCAACTAACAATCTGTTTTATTGGTGTGTAATACCCCATCAGCTTGCTGTGGGAATTACACTAAAAATTTAGTTTCGGCGGCGGCCGATACTAATTCCAAAAAAATAGCCATGGTTTTATGTTTCTTATCTTTGTCATATATTACCGTAAGTATAAGAAACATAAACTATTTTATAACATTTTTCTAGCAAAAAACCAAACTCGAGATTTCCGCTCAAGCGAGGATCATCTCATTTTTAAACATTGTGAAGCGGTCATCGAAACAGAAATGCCCCACCTCGCGAGGTGGGGCATTGTGTTCCTTATATCAATTTCCTTCAAAAAAAGCGAGACGGTGTTGGCGTCACCCACTTCGCCCTTGCCATTGACCACGTCCACTACTCTGGTCACTTTTCTTTCAACATGAACAATGTGCCGACGGATCCACGTCAACGCTATTTGCGACCAAGTGATCGCCAGATATAAGAGCCGGCCGATCAATTGTTTGATAGCATGGACTAAATTAAAGGCCAGATGATCAAAAAACAATTGGGCCGAATGATAGAAATTGGAACTGGCCACTTCAAATTCTTGGCCGGACCGCAGAGCCACCACGCGCAGAGCCAGCGTGATAAAAAGGATTAAGAAACTAACTCCGGAAATCCAAATTAAGATTAGATTAAACATAGGGTAAAAATTAACCCACTCACTAATCAGAAACTAACGCGGATCGCTAGTGTCGAGACGAGCAAAGCGAGAGATAATAATTCTTTCGCCAAATTTCTGGATAAAACTTTTTACAAGAGCATCGATCGTTTGACTTGGGTCTTTGATAAATTCTTGAGCCAGCAACTCTTCAACATTGGCCGGAGCACAGGCGGCAATGTGCATAGCAATATCATCAGCTAAAGTTTTAAATTCTTGATTTTTAGACACGAAATCGGTTTCGGCACTGACTTCTACCACCACACCAATAGCGCCAGTATTGTGAACATAGGATCCCATCGTGCCGGCCTTGATCTCCCGACCGGATTTTTTTTCGGCAATGGCCGCGCCTTTAGCCTTGAGGGCTTCCATCGCTTTAGTCATATCACCACCCGCTTCTTCTAAAGCGATTTTACATTGAGCAATAGAAATGCCAGTTCGCTCTCGTAATTCTTTGATTTGTTCAGTCGTAACCATAAAAAATAAATTAAAAAAACTGCTAATGAAGCTCACTGATTATAGCATTAGAAACACTAAAAAGACAGTGGAAAAAATAAGATTTTTAGTTTGTCTCTTCGGCCTTTTTTTCGGCTGGAGCTGGGGCTGGAGTCGCCAAACCTTCTTTATAAGCCAAAACAATTTGTTGCAAGAAAAAGGCAATACTGGTACCGGAAGCATCGTTACCCACCAAGGGATATTCCAGATTGGTGATATTGCAGTCAGAATTGGCGATAGCAATCACCGGCACTTTGGCGACCTTAGCTTCGGCTACAGCAATCTCTTCTTTCTTGGCATCAACTACAAAAATCGCACTCGGGATCTTTGGCATCCCAGTGATACCACCAAACAATCGTTCTAGATCTTCCACTTCGCGCGAAATCATCAAGCGCTCTTTTTTGGTATAGACAGCCAACTCGCCTTTCTCGCCCTTTTCTTTCCAATCAGCTAATTTGGCTAAACGTTTGCGAATTTCTTTAAAATTAGTCAGGGTACCACCGATCCAACGCAAGCTAACATACGGCATATCAATTTGCTTGGCCATTTTTTCCACCACTAGGCGGGCTTCCGGCTTGGTGCCAATAAACAAAATCTGTTTGCGCTCACGAGCTAGACTACGAACAAAATCCAACACTCGGTCAAGATCATCCACGGTCTTTTCAATATCAATGATCGCACCCCGATTTTTATAGCCAAAAATGAAATCGCTAACCGACGGATGTCGCTGGCGACGAGAATAGCCATAGTGAACACCGGCCCGGAACATTTCTTTGACCAGGGCCTCTTTTTCTTCCTTGTTTTTTACTTTTACTTCAGTTGACATACGGTGGCTAGTCTAGCAAAAAAGTCCAGCTTTGGCAAATTCTTTACTGTCAATCACCGACGGTCAATCATCATTTTCCTCCTCTCCCACTTGACCAGACTTGAGATCGGCAATAATCTGGCCGATTTCACCAGCCATAATCCGGTCCAAACTATGCCAAGATTTCTTGATCCGATGGTCGGTCACTCGATCCTGCGGGAAATTGTAGGTCCGGATTTTCTCGGACCGATCGCCGGTGCCAATCTGGCTTTTGCGCTCGGTCGACATCGCCCTCATTTCTGCCTCTTCTTTTTCCGCCTCCAACTTAGCTATCAAAATGCTCATGGCTTTGTCTTTATTGCGTAATTGAGTTCTTTCTTGTTGGCAACGAACAACAATGCCGGAAGGTTTATGCAATATTCGGACAGCTGATTCCACCTTGTTGACATTCTGACCACCCGCTCCACCAGCCCGAGTGAAAGTAATCTCGAGATCAGACGGATTGATGGTAATTGATTCAAAGGTTCGAATCGGCATAATCGCCACAGAAATGGTCGAGGTGTGAATCCGCCCCTGTTTTTCCGTCGCCGGCACCCTTTGCACGCGATGAACACCGGTCTCATAACGGAAATCTTCATAAGCCCCTTTGCCAACAACTTCAAAAGACACATCTTTATAACCACCAATTTCATTTTTAGATTCGTCGATCAGATCAAAAGTCCAACCATGATTAACGGCATAAATTCGATACATTTCCGCCATTTCTACCGCAAAAAGCGAGGCCTCATCACCACCGGCGCCCGCCCTAATTTCCATAATCAAACCCTTGGGTGTTTCGGCTTCGATCTTATCTTTGGCTAAAATTTCTTCCATTTGGCTGGCGACTTCGCTCAATTGTTTCTCCAAATCGGAAATCTCGGCTTGAGCCAATTCGGCCATTTCGCCATCTACCACCAAAGATCGTGCTTCTTCCAAGCGTTTAGCCAAACCTAAATAATAATCCGCCAAATAAACGGTCTTGGGATTGGTTTTAAATTTTTCGATATCAATGTTTTCCATATTGAATAGTTTATCTCTTTTTACCCTGTTTAGTAAATTTTAAATTCAGAGATCACAATTAGTTAGTTTAGTTTGCCATGAAGAAATCATAGACCATTAGGATAGGATTGTTAATTCTGAATTTAAAATTAAAATTGCAAGCAATTTTTACTTAACGGGGTGAAGCAACACAAAAGCGCCGACAGGATTTGACGGCGCTTTTGAAAAATTTATTTAGCAGTTTTCTTGGCGACTTTTTTGACTGTTTTTTTCTTGGTAGTAGTGCCGGCCTTGGAAGCGCGAGTTTTGAATTTTTCTACCCGACCAGCCGTATCAAGCACTTTTTCGTTGCCAGTATAAAAAGGATGGCAAGCACTACAAATTTCCACATTGATTTTCTCTTTGGTCGCGCCCACCGTGAAAGAATTGCCACAAACACAGGTGACAGTCGCTTTATCGTAAAAAGTTGGATGAATATCTTTTTTCATTGCCCCAAGACTATAGCAGGAAACTAGCCTCCCTGCAAGGTCTCAATCATCGCTTGGTATTTACTGGCTTTGGCCATCACTTGATCTCCATAAAAAGCATTTTTAGCTAGGCTCCAATTGCCACCGGCATAGTATTTAAGAGCCGCTTTGCGCTCGGCCGCATAATTGCCACCAATCGCGCCGTTATCCACCAACAAGAGACCGGAAGCCGCAAAGGCATCTTCGGCATTCCAAGGATTAGGTGGTTTATTACCGGTAATAGCGCTAATCCGACCAATATACAACTCCCAAGTGGAAGGAATAAATTGTGCCGGCCCCATCGCTCCACCATAACCACTGCCATAAGGACAAGAGACTGGTATTGTGTCCGGATCAATCCCTAAAGATTGGGTGATGCGGAGAAATGGTTCGTAGTCGCGAGTCGGCTTCATTACATCGCGCCATTTTTGGCTATCTTGCGGACGATTACAAGTCCCAACATTAACGCCTAAAGTGCCACTGTTGATATCAGACTCTTGAGTAATAATCGCCAAAAGAAAGGCTGGGCGAATACCGATTTTTTTGGACACTTGATTGGCATACTCTAAAGCTTGACCGAAAGAAATTCCTTTAGAGTCGCGCAATTTAAACAAGGCATTTAAAATTCTGGTTTTTTCTTTTTGTTTTTCAGCAATAACCGACTTGTAGGCTCCTTCTTGAGCTTTATTCAACCGCAAAAGAACATTTTTTTGTTTGTTCAATTCTTCGATTTTGGCTTTTTCCATCTCAATAGCCTTTTTGGCGTTTATTTCCACATCACGCTTGTCTTCCAAAACCACTTTTTGTTTTTCGGTCTCTTTTTTAGTTCCGCGGATAACCTGAAAAGAGTCAGCGACGGCCTCTTGGACAAAATGAAAGGCGGTCAAATCAACAAAAAAATCCGTCACCTGTTTGTCGCTCAAAGCTACTTCGATCGCCGAGCTATCATCCAGATTGCGAGCGTGACGTAACAATTCCGCCAACGACATTTTTTCCCGATCAATCTTGCTAACTAAAGCGCCGATGGTCTTTTCTTTTTTACCGATATCGGTTCCTAATCGAGAAATCTCCACTTGTCTGGCTTTGATATTGAGTTGAGCGGTTTTAATTTTAATGTTGAGAATATCAATGTCACGCTGAACAGAAGCGGTTTCTTTTTGTTTGGTTCGCAACAAACCGGTCTGGTCGGCGATTTCTTTTTCTACCACACTCAACTCGGCCCGAAGACGAGCTTCGCGAGCAGCTTGGTCTTCAGTTTGAGCAAAAATATGAGTTGGCGACGAGATAAAACAGACAGAGATGACTAAACAGACAGACCAGAAAAAGCGCCGATCGGCGTTGGTTAGTGGCATAAAATCAATTATAACTTAAAAACCCGGCTAAACCAAACCCCGCCCCGAACCATTCTGGTTCGGGGCGGGGTGATATTTAGTTAATCGTTACTCTGTCACTTCCGCTTCTCCTTCTTCTTCTTTCTTACCCTTGGTCTCGACTTCGATGGCTGACAAGTCGACAGGACCCTCTTCTTCGACGACTTCTTCGCCAGCTTCGGTAATCAAAGCCACCATCTCTTCACCATCCACTTCGGTCGTCACTCCTTTTGGTAGAACCAAATCCTTAACATGAATCTGACTGTCTAAAGCCACTAGAACTGAAATATCAACCTTAATATCATGGGGTAAATCTTTTGGCAGAGCCTCGATCTCCAACTCATGTAAAACTTTGACTAGAGCTCCACCCAATTCTTTGATTGCGGGCGCCACACCATCAAAAACCAACGGCACATGAACGGTAATCGGTTTGTTGGTATCTACCGCCAAGAGATCAGCATGGATCGGTTCGCCCGAAACTGGATGATGAGCCACCTCGTGAATTAAGACATCTTTTTTCTGACCCCCGACAAAGAGAGGTTGGGTAGATTCTTTACTACCATAAATAACCACCGGCAAACGACCGGCCACGCGCGCGTCGGCCAGCTTCTTGCCAAAGGTTTCTCTGGTTTGAGCCATCAAGGTAATCATAGACGGCATTCTAACAGGAAAAGTTAATTTGTCAAAATTTTAATTTTTTCCTCGACAATCTTTTGCATCGCTTCTACTGATTCAGTCAGGAGTTTATAAGGCGCGATTTCCTGCGGTTTGTCCGCCAGACTTTTTTCCAAACCTTGGCGCCAAGCCAGACGCAAATCACTATTGATATGAACAATCGCCACTCCTGCTTCAATCACCGCTTTTAATTCAGTCGGAGATAGACCAGAACCGCCATGCAAGACCAGAGGCACCCCAGTAGCAGAATAAATCTCCCGTGCTCGTTCGACATCAATTTTCGGTTCACCCGAAGCCACCAAACCATGGATGTTGCCAATGGCCGGAGCAAAAAGTTCCACACCGGTTTCGCGAACAAATTGTCCCGCTTCATCGGCGGTGGTCATTTTATCGGCAATAGCGACCCCCACCGGCATCTCCGTGAGCAAAGCTGACGAATTGCCAATAAAACCCATCTCGCCTTCAATTAAAATCGGTGAATT
>Ga0076090_129_pt1 | contig 7561 bp, 10 predicted proteins | sample RifGroC1_FD_68229 | JGI IMG/M metagenome (GOLD analysis project Ga0076090, IMG submission 68229) | Parcubacteria bacterium GW2011_GWC1_43_11b | reverse complement strand
GTTGAGGAATTTGATGCATCAAAGCTTGGAGTATCGGTTCTCTCCTTATATTTTAGAGAAAATGGCAAAGATGGCGAAGTGAGATCTTTTTGGGAAAAAGATTTAGACAAAGCCTGGGAAATATTTCAAAAAGCGGATAGAATAATCGGATTTAATTCAATTAACTTTGACGTCCCTGTTCTTTCTCCTTATGCCCCTTCCTATTTCTCCAAACTTCCCCATTTTGATATTTTGGCGCATGTCAGGGAGTCGCAGGGAAAAAGAGTTTCTCTTGACGCTTTGGCCAAAGCGACTTTAGGTACGTCAAAAACCGATACGGGCGAAAATGCAATTTTATATTGGCAAAAAGGGGACAGAGAGAGCCTTGAAAAATTGAAAAAATATTGCGAAGCGGACGTTTTAATAACCCGCGATCTATATGACTTCGGACTTAAAAATGGATATGTAAAATTTGTTGACTTTTGGAATGAAACCCGTGAGGTTAAAGTAGACTTTTCATATCCTAAGGAGAAACCCATTGCCCAAACAAGCTTTTTCTGAAAGTGCTATAATGGTTAAGTGATTGATAAATCCTCAATAAATTTTCTGATTGAAAGTTTTCTTAAAAAAGGCGGAAAGATTGACAGGTATTATCTTCGGGAGGTAAACCGCGGTAAGCGCTCTCTGGTTTATTTTAATGGCTGGTTTAGCGGCCAGAACATCCGAGCCGCAATAATGAAGTCTTTGGGTAAAGTTTAGTTAATTTCCTTCTGTAATAAAACTTTTAACTTCTGAAAAATTAAAGTTTCCGGCTTTTGGAATCAATATGTATTGTCCGTCGGAACTCCGGCTGTCGTTCAGAACATTTTGTGAATTTAGATGGACTTCGTTGATTTTATAATCACTTGGATTTCTAAAAAGACTAGCGAGGTCTTTTACGGTTTTTAGGTCAATATCAGCATTAACCATTTTTGAAAGATTTTTGTATGTTTCATCAATGTTGTCGATAGAAATTTTGTTTGCTATTCCCTTTAATATTGCAAATTGCCTGGCACTTCTTCCAAAATCACTGTCTCCGTGGCGGCTTCTTGCCAATTTTAAGGCTTCTTCGCCGGTAATTTTGGCAATTCCTTTATCAAAATGAATGTGTTCCCATCTGCAAGTAAATTGTTTTTCAAGTTCAAACCCTGAATATTTTTGGTGTACATCCGCAATTTCTTCACCTGTCATTCCGCAGATTTCATTCTCAAGTCCTTTAATGGGGTAAAAGTAGTCGTCAAAAGTTTTTGGGATATCAACTTCGATTCCTCCAAGTTCATCAATGAGTTTTATAAGATTTCCGAAATCGATGGAAATATATTTTTCAATTTCAAGGCCGGTTATGCTCTGAAGGGTTGATTTAAGCCCATCAAACCCGTTAACCATGACCTCGGCGTTGATTTTTCTATTACCTTGTACCCAAAGATCGCGGGGAATGGAAATAAGTGCTACCTTTTTGTCTTTGGAGTTAACACTGACAATGATGATGCTATCGTTAAGAGTTCCTCCTGAATGTCCTTCTCCACCTGAGCCAAGTAAAACCACGTTATACGAGTCTTGTGTTTTTATTGGTTCAAAAGGCCCCTGGGTCGGTTCCGGTTCGGGTGTTGTTATGCTTGTTTGAGCTTTCGGTTTTTGAGTTAGAGTTAGAGTTAGATAACTTCCTCCAAATCCGATCAAAAAAATACCAGGACCGAGCACCGACAGTAGATACTTTTTTAGCACACTGATATAATCCTACCATATGGACTTAATGGAAAAAATCACCTCGCTTGCCAAAAGACGGGGGTTTATTTTTCAGGGGAGTGAAATTTACGGGGGGTATCAGGGCTTCTGGGATTACGGACCTCTCGGGGTCGAACTAAAAAACAATATCAAACGCGAGTGGTGGAAAAGTATGGTTTACGGTCGTGAAGATGTTGTGGGTCTTGATGCCGCAATTGTAATGAATCCAACTGTTTGGGAAAAATCGGGCCACACTAAGAATTTTGTAGACCCTTTGGTTGAATGTAAGATTTGCCACAAAAGATTTAGGGTGGACAATAAGGGTTCTCACGAGCATAGCTCATGGACGGAAGAGAAAAACTTCAATATTTTAACAGAGGTTTTTTTGGGTGCAACCGAACCTAAAGAAAAAGCTTATCTTCGGGGAGAAATTACACAGGGAGTATTTGTTAATTTTAAAAATGTAGTCGGTTCAACTCGCGTTAAAATTCCTTTTGGGATTGCCCAAATAGGAAAAGCCTTTAGAAACGAAATTACTCCGGGGAATTTTACTTTTCGCTCTCGTGAGTTTGAACAAATGGAACTCGAGTACTTTGTTGAACCCGATGAAAAAGAAAGTAAAAAGACTTTTGAATATTGGAAAGAACAAAGAATAAAATGGTACAAAAACCTAGGTTTTACCGAGCCTAAACTTCGCTTTCGTGATCACGAACCCGACAAGCGTGCACATTATGCAAGATATGCGACCGATATAGAGTACGAAGCGCCTTTCGGTTGGAGTGAATTTGAGGGGATTCATCACAGGGGAGATTTTGATTTAAAAAATCATAATTTGGATTATGAAGGTTATATTCCTTGGGTAATTGAAACTTCAGGTGGAGTAGACAGGGCAACTCTTTTCTTTTTGATTGATGCTTATCACGAGGATGGAGATAGGGTTATTCTAAAACTTCATTCCAAGTTAGCTCCCTACAAAGTTGCGGTATTCCCTCTACTTGCTAATAAGCCCGAGCTTGTTTCGAAAGCCCGTGACATCTTTCTTGGACTTAAACTTAGACTTAATTCTGTTGCATTCGACGACAGAGGGAATATTGGCAAGCGATACTTTGCTCAGGATGAAATCGGAACACCTTGGTGTGTTACTGTTGATTTTGATACTTTTAAGGATGACACGGTTACCGTCCGCGACCGCGATAGTGCAAAACAAGTGCGAATAGCCATTGACAAGCTTGGTGATTACTTCCAGAATAAATTAGCGTGAGGAATCTTCAAAGTAGCCAGATCAAGGGTCTGTCCGAATTTTTGAATACGGTTGCGGCTGCTTGGTTTTCAGCGGGGGTTATTTCACCATTCTTTGTGAGCACAGAAAATCAGCCTCTGGTGGTTCTTATCGCAGGCGCACAAATTACTCTCTCTTTATTTTTCTTGAGCGTTTCGCTATCATTACTTAGGAATGTAAAATTATGATAGAGTGGAATATAGAAAATACGATATATTTTGGCATAATAGTTAGTTCGCTGTTTTTGATTATGATATACTTTTTGTTCATAAGGAGGAAATAAGTGGAATTTAATCTACTTCAAGTTATGGCAATTGGTTTACTAATTGTTGTTGGCATCTTAGTTATTCCGGAGTTTTTCAAAAAATGATTGAGAAATTAAAACGATTTTTCATGAATCCGGTTTTTAAGAAATATCTACCTTTTATCCTTTTGGGTGTTGGCGTATTGATTTTGGCTGGGGCATTTCTTCTCATTAAAAATTCAAAAGAGGTAGGAAATGAGGATGAGACTGTTAAGGAAATTCCTGTCGAGCAAAGGCCTATTGTGTCCTTGATTCCAAGTGGCGATGGCCACTGGTTAAAGCTTAAAATTGAGCAAATCAAGGTTGAGGGTGCAGTCTCGCTTGACTACGAGCTTTTGTACACCCTTCCCGACGGTAGAGTTCAGGGCGTTCCCGGAACTGTAAAAATTAAGGGAGATGTAATTCGCGATCTTCTTTTGGGTTCGGAATCATCCGGAAAGTTCAGATACGATGAGGGTGTAGAAACCGGGAGCATGACCGTAAGATTCAGGAATTTAAAAGGAAAGCTAATTGGCAAGCTTTCAACAAAATTTCATATGCAAACAGGGGTAAAAGAGCTTACTTCGGCTGATGGTAAATTTACCTATAGTCCCGATAAAATCTCGAAGGGTGTTTATTATGTTACGATGGAAACTTTTGCCGAGCCTAACCCTTCAACTGTTGTTGTCTATAAAGACGGCTACGGTGTATTTTCTTCTCAATAATTAGAGAGGTTAGCTATTGACTTTGTTGTGAAAATTCTTCAAAATGGTTTGTAATGGTAAGGAATGGAGTGAGCCTGCCCGGCTCCATGCATAATTATGCTTCTTGGTACATATCCGGCGAAACTTGCCGTAAATCACAGAACTTCTATTCCGGCTCCTCTGAGGCGGGAGTTGGGCGAAGAGATCATAATTGCCAAATGGTACGAGGGGTGTTTGGTTTTAGTAGGTAAGAGTGAATTTGACGCACTTTTAACAAGAATTAGAGGGGAAAAAGGTTTAATCACACAGCCTGTGAGAGGGTCGGAGCATTTTATTTTTACTTCGGCATATGAAGTTGAAATGGATGCTCAGGGGAGGATGGTTATACCCGAGAGTTTGATTGCTTACGGTGGTTTTGGTGAGGATGTTTACTTTTTGGGTGTGGGGGATAGAGTTGAAATCTGGAGTAAACAGGCTTGGGACGGGAAAGAAAAGGAAATTGTGAAGGAAGCACCTGAATATATTGAGCAATTAACTAAAAATGGAAAGTAGCTACCACGAATCGGTGATGGTTAAAGAGGTCTTGGAGAGTTTGCACGTTAATAAAGGCTCGCTGTATATAGACGCAACCTTAGGAACTGGAGGACATGCCTTGGAGATTATTAAAGCCGGGGGAAAGATCTTTGGAATTGAGGCTGACCCTGAGATATTGGAAATTGCCAAGAAGAGGGTCGCCGGTGGCAACTTTGTATTAGGCAATTTTACCGACATAGACAAAATCGCCAGAGAAAATGATTTTGGTAAAGTTTCCGGAGTTCTTTTTGATCTTGGGGTTACGAATATTCATTTGACAACAGGTACCAGAGGATTTTCTTTTGGGAGCCCTAATAATGATTTGGATATGAGGCTTAACGCTAAAGATCAAGGAGTCATGGGAGCGGATTTACTTAACGCATTAAGGGAGGATCAGTTAATAGATCTTTTTAGGGTAACTTTGGACGGAGGATCTGCAAAATGGATGACAAAACGGGTATTGGAAGCCAGGCCGGTTAGAACTGTTGCCGATTTTTTGGCCATTTGCAGGGGCTTGAGGGGTAAACCGGGATTAAATGAGGCAACATTGCCCTTTTTAGCTTTAAGAGTTGCAGTCAATAGCGAGCTTGACATTTTGGAAACTGCGCTTCCAAAAGCGTATGAGCTACTAGAGCCCAGAGGTAAGTTGGTGGTTATAAGTTTTCACTCGGGAGAGGATAGGATAGTTAAGAACTTTGGTGATAGCAGATTAATTTTGCCGAGTGCAGGGGAGATAGCTAAAAATCCCCGCGCAAGGAGCGCGAAAATGAGAGTTTTTGAAAAAACATGAAGAAGTTTTTTTTAATTATTACAATAGCATTTTTTACAGTTTCATCTGTTTACGTGGCAATTGAGGCATCTGCTACCGGTGCTGAAATGAGGGCTTTGGAGGAAAGACAACAAACCCTTGAAAGTGCTAAAAGTGAGTTGGAAGCCACTTTGGTTAAGGGAGTGTCGGGAAGTGCGATAGACGCTAAAGGCGTTAGCTTAGGGTTTACAAAACCGACTGAACTAATATATCTAAACGGCAATGCAGGCAAGGATCAAGCTCTTATCAATTCTTTTTCTCGTTAGCTTTTTGGCGCTTCTCGCCAGGCTTTTTTATTGGCAGGTAACTGCTGCTGATAAATTATCAGATGCCGCGCGGTCACAGCATAAATCCGGTCAGATTATTGGTGCAGGAAGAGGTGATATTTTAGCACTTGACGGCACTTATTGGGCTCTCGGGGGGGAGTCCTGGCTGGTTTTTGTCAACCCGCAGGAAATTACTTTAACTGCCTCAAGTGTTGCAAATAAGTTATTTTCTTTGTTTGAGGAAGACTCCCCCGGCAGACTGACAGAACTTATTTCAAAAAGCGATAAGGAGTGGGTTCCCTTAAAGGAAAAAGTAACTCCCGAGGTAAAGAAGAATATTGAGGCAATGGAAATTGAGGGCGTCGGTTTTGAGCCGCAGGAAATGCGGGTTTACCCTGAAGCATCCTCTGCCGCTCAAATTCTTGGTTTTGTTGGCAAAAATGAGAATGGTGAAGATACCGGATATTTTGGACTCGAGGGTTATTACAATCTTTCACTCTCGGGCAAAGCCGGATACATCGGCCAAGACAGGGATGCGGCGGGGGCACCGATTTTAATTGGAGGAAAAAGGTCTTCATCTGCCATTCCGGGGGTTGATTTGGCTACAAACCTTGATAAAAGAATTCAATTAACCATCCGTTCAAAACTCCTTGAAGGCATTGAAAGATACGGGGCAAAAGCGGGAAGTGTAATTGTTATGGACCCTGCCTCCGGGGCGATATTGGGGATGGAATCATTCCCCTCATACGACCCGGCAGAATATTGGGAATATGGGGATGCACTTTTTAAAAATCCTGCGATTTCGGATTCCTTTGAGCCGGGAAGCGTTTTCAAAGTTCTGGTAATGTCGGCAGCGTTAGACTCCGGTGTTGTTGAGCAGGATACAATTTGCGACGTTTGCGGCGGGCCGGTTAAAGTTGACAAATATACTATTGAAACATGGGATAGAAAGTATTTTCCCGACTCAGCAATGACTGATGTAATAGTCCATTCTGATAATGTGGGGATGACATTTGTCGGAGGCAAACTTGGGGCGGATAAACTATACGATTATTTGGACAAATTCGGAATAGGAAGCCCTACCGGAATTGATCTTCAAGGGGAGGCTGCTCCGGCTTTGAGGAAAAAAGGAACATGGAACATAGTTGATTTGGCGACGGCTTCATTCGGCCAAGGAGTTGCAGTTACACCGATCCAGATGACAAGGGCGGTTTCGGCAATTGCCAATAAAGGTGTATTGGTGACCCCAAGAGTGGTTTCTTCAACCCAATTTCCATCAACTACCCGAGTAATAAGTTCCGAATCTTCGGCAAAAATTACGGCGATGATGGTGGAGGCCGTCAAAAACGGTGAGGCAAAATGGACCAATCTAAGAGGATTTAAAGTTGCGGGTAAAACGGGAACTGCCCAAATTCCGATTGCCGGGCATTATGACGAGGAAAAAACCAATGCGACTTTTGTAGGTTTTGCTCCTTATGATAACCCAAAATTTGTAATGCTTGTTACTCTTCGCGAGCCGTCAAGCTCCCCCTGGGCATCAGAGACCGCCGCCCCTTTGTGGTTTACAATTGCGAAAGATCTGTTTCCATATTTGGGCATTCAACCTGAAAAGTAGTAAAATATGCTTACATGAGCAAATTCGTAATAAACGGCGGGAGAAAGCTTGAGGGTAAAATTACTCTGTCGGGGAATAAAAATTCCGCTCTTAAGCTCATTCCGGCAGCTCTTCTTGCCGATACTCCATCTACACTAACCAACGTTCCCGATCTGACAGATATTGAGGTGATGCTTGAGCTAATCCGTGATCTTGGAGCAAAGGCAACTTACAAAGATCATACCGTAACTATTGATCCTCAAGGTCTATCCTCGTTTAATATTAATCCCGAACTTTCGTCAAAAATCAGA
>Ga0076090_128_pt1 | contig 7761 bp, 8 predicted proteins | sample RifGroC1_FD_68229 | JGI IMG/M metagenome (GOLD analysis project Ga0076090, IMG submission 68229) | Parcubacteria bacterium GW2011_GWC1_43_11b | reverse complement strand
CATTTTAAATTTTTAATTTAATTGCTTTATGTTCTGCCTTTATATTGATATAATGAAATCACCAATTTTAAAATTTAAATACCACTAATTTACATGGGACGCCACAAAAAGAATTTTAATGATAAAAAAAATCGATCAAAAGATTTCGACCCAAGAACGACTGTACCAAAAATAAGTTTTAAAGAAGAAACCAAGCATGGCGCTATCGCAATTTTGTGTTTGGTCTTGACCGTCTTTTTTACTCTCGCCTATTTTCAAAAAGCTGGTCCGGCCGGTGATTTTATTTTTCAGATATTCAATCGATTTTTTGGCGCCGGTTACTTTCTCATTCCGCTAGTTTTTATTTTTTTGGCTTTTTCTTTTTTCCGTTCCATGCGACCAAATTTTGTCATGACCAGATTGCTCGGCGGTCTGGTTTTTTTTGCATCATCTCTGGCTGTTTCCAGCGCCGTCTTTGGTGAATCGGCCGGTGGCCTAATCGGCGGTTTCTTGGCCAAACCAATGTTATCGTTATTTGATTTTTACATTAGCACTATTTTTTTGAGCGCCATTGCGATAGTTTCTTTGTTGGTGGTTTTTGACACCGGTCTTTCTTTCAATCTATTTAATTGGTTCAAGAAGAAAGAAACAACCGAGAACATGGCCGACAACAATCAATTAAACGCCAACGAACAATCCAAAGTACCGGAAATGGCTAAAAGCGAAATTGGGAGAGAAGATAAAAATCTCCCCAAGGCCGAAGCAAAGAAAAATGGTGATGATGGTTTTTTCTCCGGTGTCATGTCTTTTGCCAAAAGAGGCGGGATGAGCACTTTTACTCCACCCCCACTTTCTCTTTTGGAACGAGATAGTGGCAAACCGGGCGTAGGTGACATCAAAGCCAATATGAATGTCATCAAACGCACCTTGGCCAATTTTGGTATCAATGTGGAAATGGACGAGGTCTCCATCGGACCATCAGTCACTCGCTATGCCCTAAAACCAGCCGAGGGAATGAAATTGTCCCGCATTGTCGCCTTGCAAAATGATCTGTCTTTGGCTCTGGCCGCTCACCCCCTACGTATCGAGGCACCGATTCCGGGCAAATCACTGGTCGGAATTGAAATCCCCAACACGATAAAATCGACCGTAGGTTTGGCCACAATGCTAGGGACCAAAGAATTTGCCGATTCGGCTTTTCCTCTTTTTATCGCTTTAGGTAAAGGTATCTCTGGCCTCCCCCAATACACCAACTTGGCCAAATCACCCCACCTCTTGATCGCCGGCGCTACCGGTTCGGGAAAGTCTGTCACCATTCATACAATCATTACTTCTCTGCTCTACCGCAACAGTCCGGAACAAATGCGTTTTATCATGATCGATCCCAAACGCGTCGAATTGACTCTTTACAACAAAATTCCTCATCTCCTGACTTCCGTCATTACTGATCCCAAAAAAGCCATTGCTTCTTTGCGTTGGGCGGCCAAAGAAATGGATCGCCGTTACAATATCCTCGAAGCCGAATCGGTGCGCGATATTCAGTCTTATCACAAAAATGTTCTGGAACCAAAATTTAATAAATTAGGCAAAAAAGATTCCGGCGCCGATGAAGCGGAAGAAATCGAGCGCATGCCCTATATTGTGATCATCATCGATGAGCTGGCTGATATTATGTCCAGTTATCCGCGCGAGTTAGAAGCCGCCATTGTTCGCTTGGCCCAAATGTCTCGGGCGGTCGGTATTCATCTAATGTTGTCCACCCAACGCCCGAGCGTCGAAATTATCACCGGTTTGATTAAGGCTAACATTCCTTCCCGGATTGCTTTACAAGTCGCCTCCCAAATCGACTCGCGCACTATTATTGATATGGCTGGAGCGGAAAAATTGCTTGGCGCCGGCGACATGCTTTATATGGGTGGTGAGATGGCCAAACCCGTTCGGATCCAATCCGCTTTCATCACCGAAGATGAAGTCAAAAAAGTCGTGGCTTATATTGCCGACCAGTACGCCGGTGAATTTCTACCCAGCGATATCAATTTCAGCCAAGAAGAAATCGGTAACAATAAAGCTCTTTTCGGCACAGCTTTGGGCGAAGGTAGCGACGATGACGACCTTTACGAGGAAGCGCGAATCGCGGTGGTTGAAGCCGGCAAAGCTTCCGCCTCCTATCTCCAACGCAAACTCAAAGTCGGCTATGCTCGAGCGGCTCGCCTCCTCGACATGTTAGAAGAAAGAGGGGTGATTGGTCCCGGCGATGGCGCCAAGGCTCGCGAGATTTATACCAATCGACCAACCGAAACAGTGGAAAATGTCGATAGTCAAACCGGTTTCTAAAAATGATCGCTGACGTCTATTCGCGACAAAAAATAAAAACCCTCGCCATGGCCGGCTTGTTTATCTTGATTATTTTTTATGCCGGACTGAAACTGAAAAATATTTTTTTAGGACCGCAAATCACTATCACCTCTCCTGTTTCCGGTTCCACTTACCGCACCCCTTTAGTAACGATCCATGGTCGAGCCGATCGCATCGCCAAACTCTATTTAAACGATCGCAAGATTTTTACCGACGATCAAGGAGTGATTAGTGAATCTTTGCTCCTCGCTCCCGGCTATAATATACTTGAGTTCAAGGCCGAGGACAGCTTCGGTCGAAAGATTAACAAATATGTCGAGTTAGTCCTGCAATGAGGGTTATTTCGATTTAATTTTAATAAAAAATAGTATGGCTAAAAAAGAAAAATCTCATCCAGTGGGTGGTGATCGTTCCAGTATTCTCGACACCATTAAATCCATTCAAAGTCGTTTTGGCGACGAAGCCATTATGAAGTTGGGCGATCGGCCAAAAGTGGGGGTCGATGCGATTTCGACTGGCTCGATCGGTTTAGATATGGCCCTCGGGGTCAACGGTGTTCCCCGCGGACGAGTAATCGAAATTTTTGGACCAGAGTCTTCTGGTAAAACTACTCTCGCTCTCCATATTGTGGCCGAAGCTCAAAAGAAAGGCGGGATTTGCGCTTTTGTCGATGCTGAACATGCCCTCGATCCAGAATATTGTAAAAAATTAGGCGTTAAAATCGAAGAATTACTTTTGTCGCAACCTGATTATGGCGAGCAAGCTCTCGACATTGCCGAAAGCCTAGTTCGTACTGGTAAAATTGATGTCGTGGTCATTGATTCGGTCGCCGCCCTGACCCCAAAGGACGAAATCGAGGGTGATGTCGGTGATTATCATGTCGGTAAACAAGCCCGGATGATGTCTCAAGCTCTGCGCAAAATGACCGCCATTGTCGCTCGAAGTAAAACCGTAGTTATTTTCATCAACCAAATCCGGATGCAAATCGGAGTGATGTTTGGCAATCCGGAGACCACTCCGGGTGGCAAGGCCTTGAAATTTTTCTCATCGGTTCGGTTGGATGTTCGACGAATTGCCCAAATTAAAAAAGGTGAAGATATTGTCGGCGGCCGAGTCCGAGTCAAAGTAGTTAAAAATAAAGTCGCCGCTCCTTTCAAACAAGCCGAATTTGATATTTTGTACAACGAGGGCATCTCACCGGAAGGCGAACTAATTGCTCTGGGTGAAAAAAATGGCATCATCACCAAAGCTGGTGCCTCCTATTCTTTTGGTGATATTAAATTGGGCAAAGGTTACGATGCCGCTCGCACTTTCCTCCGCGACAATCCGGAAATAAAAGAAAAAGTGACTGACCAAATCAAAGGTAAAATTGGAGAATAATTTTTAAAACATCACCCAAATTTCGACAGAGTCGAAATTTGGGTGATGTTTTGCTTTTTTACTAATTTTCAGTTAGGATGTTTTTACTATGCTTGAATACAACGAAATCAAACCGCGGAAATTTATTGTTTATGAGGGCGAGCCGTTTGAAGTGCTCGATTCTCATGTTTTCCGCAAACAGCAACGCAAACCGGTCAATGCCACCAAGTTGCGCAATCTTTTTACCGGCAAAGTAATGGAAATTTCTTTCCACCAAAGTGAAAAAGTTGATGAAGCCGAAATCGATACCCGCAAAGTAAAATACCTGTATGAAAATCGCGATCAATACTGGTTCTGCGAAGAAAAAAATCCCAGCCAGCGCTTTTCTTTCGATTCAGACACGGTCGGCGACCAGATCAAATTCGTCAAACAAAATTCCTTGGTAGATGTTTTGCAATTTGGCGATCGCATCCTGGGAGTTCGGGTGCCAATCAAAGTGGAATTGAAAGTCAAAGATGCTCCTCCGGCCGTCAGAGGTAATACTGTTCAAGGCGGAGTCAAATTAGTCACCGTCGAGACTGGGGCCACTGTTAATGTGCCAATGTTTATTAACGAAGGTGATACCATTCGCATCAATACTGAAACCGGAGAATACACCGAGAGGGTTTAAAAAATCCATAAGAAAAACCGCCCCTCCGGGCGGTTTTTGGTTAGCCAATAGTAAACGGCAGTAGAGCCAAAAATCGGGCGCGTTTGATCGCTAGGGACAATTTGCGTTGATGACGAGAACAGACCGACGTGCGACGATGTTTAGTAATCCGAGCATGAGAATCAAGATAACCTTTCAAGATTTCGGTATCTTTATAATCAATATCTTTGGTGTTATTGGTACAAAATTGGCATTGCTTCATATCTTTGTCTGTTTTAACAATTATTAAAAGGGAATATCATCTGGATTAATATCTTCTTCTGGATATTGAATAGTATCGAGTGGAGCGCTTGGTTGTTCAGCCGGCTGACTAGTGCTCGTCGCTTTTGACTCGTAACTACCGGTCGTGGCTCCCCCTTCACGCTTCGGGCCAAATTGGATGGCATCGGCCACAATTTCGGTACGATATTTTTTGCCTTCCGGACTATCCCAACTACGAGTTTGCATTCGGCCTTCCACCAACACCCCAGAACCTTTGTGTAAATATTGAGAAATCAGATCGGCTAATTGGGCAAAAGCCACAATGTTGTGATATTGGGTATCTTCTTGTTTGACGCCACTTTTATCTTTCCATACTCGCGAAGTAGCGACGGAAAAATTAACCACCGAAGCGCCAGATGGCAAAGACCGTCGCTCTGGATCGCGGGTCAAGTTACCATAAATTATTGCCTTGTTTAAATACATCCCGTTAGAAGCTAGTGTAGCTGGTATTATTGTTGTTGGATAAAATATCGGCCATAGTTTTTAAAATTTATTATTATTTATTGTTTGAGCTTCTAACGGGATACATGTAAATTAAGCCACTACTTTCTCTTCCAATAAACCTTCAATTTCTTTATCAATCTGTTCTTCATTCATTTCGCCTTTTTCCGCGACCACTTCGTCTTTGATAATTTTTTCAAGCGAATGTTCGCGACGAATCACCGGCTTACGATAACCAGTAGTGATGACGCGGTCGGCGTTTTTTGGCAAACGAATCAAAATATAGCGCAAAACCAACTCGCTTTTTTCAATCATTTTATTCAAAGCTTCAACTTGATCAGCTTTCAAATCAAAACGCATAGCACCAAAATAGGCGTCTTTGTAGGAACTGCGTTTGCTACCGACAGATTTAACCACGGCGTAAGCCAAAGGACGCAAAAAGGGCATTAATTGGCTGGCTACCTCGCCCCCCAAAGATTCGATCGGCATCCGAAAAGTCTTATCGATAGCACTAGCTACCTCCTCGATCGGTACCAAAGGGCTAAGCAAATAGCCAATCTCATAGAGATTGGTTTCCGAACCAACAGTCATTTCTTCATTTTCCATGGCCATAATCCTAGCATAAAAAAGGCGTAAGTCAAACCTGCACACCAATCAGGTCATTGTTTTTTGCGTCAAAAATAATCTGGCCTAATTCAAGCAATTTATATTGATAAATATAGATATGAATCCATTCTTTTTAAAAACAGAGACGCGATGACCTAATTGGTGTGCAGGAAAACACTCACAATCTAAAGAAATTCTTGGCATTTTGAACCAAAGTCATCAAAACCTCCTCCTCTGGTTCACTCCGCAACTCGGCGATTCTTTCGGCCACAAATTGTACAAAAGCTGGCTCATTCCGCTCTCCCCGATGTGGTACAGGTGCCACAAAATCCGCCTTCGGATCAACCTTCGGCGTGACAAAGGGGGCGTCAGTCTCAGCCATTAATCGATCGAGAGGCATTTTTTTAATCACCTCATCGTACTGATCAGTAAAAGTGATTACTCCCGTGAAGGATAAGTAGCCACCTAAGTCCAGAAATTTTTGCGCTGTTGACCAATCGCCGGCAAAAAAATGCATATTAAATTGCAATTTGTTGTCAAATTTATCTTTATAACTTTTCAAAATTTCCCAAGTATCTTCATAAGCATCCTTCGCCTCGCCGAAACTTCTAGTGGAGGCGGGACGACAGTGAATCATTAATGGCTTCCCCACTTTTAGAGCCAACTCAATATGTTTTTTAAATAATTCTTTTTGCTTCGCCACGACGGAGCTTTTAGCGGAGTCGGGTTTTTCTTTAATTTCCTCATTTTTCAGACGAAAATATTCTAAACCGCATTCTCCAATCGCGACCACTTTCTCATCAGTGGCTAATTTTTCAATGACGGAAAAATCAGCGCTATCTTCGGTTGGATGAATACCAACCGTTGCCCACACTCCATCGCCTAAAGTCTTGGCCTGTTCCACGGCCAAGACCGAACTCTTTATATCTGCCCCCACGTTAACAAAAGCTACCCCAGCTTCGAGGGCTCGCCTCCCCGCTTCTTGCCAGTCATCAGCAAATCGAATATTGAGATGGGTATGCGCGTCAAAATATTTAAAAATCATAAAAAGTTTTTAGGTTATGGCTGTTAGTTTTTAGTAAAAATACAAAAAATTAAATAACTACTTAATCAGAACAATAACAAAAAAATGCACGGAAACAAAACCTTTTTGCAAAAGCAAACGGGCCGACAGAAACGAAAGTTTCTGTCGGCCCGGAATGAACACAAGGGTACAAGATAAAAGGAACAAGGGTCAGAAAACTGTCTCACGAACGCGCCAACTGCCGTAAGCAAAGGCAGGAGCGACGCAGCTCACGTCGAACTCGTCGTCGCGCCAGTAGGCGCGCGGCACGAAACCATCGGCATAGCGCGAACCGGCACAAATGGTGGTGTTGGCGATGTCCAAGTGCTCGCCCGTTTCGAAAAAGTAGCGAGCCTCCAAGACCTCGCGCTGACGAATGGTGATAGCCGAGATGTTCTCGGCTTCGACCGTCTTCGTCGATTTGTTTTTGTGGATCTCGTCGGCTTCGACAGTATCGCGCGCCAGCACCACATGGACATCTGCCGAGACGATCTTGTCGAGTTGGCCATCGTCGTAAGCCTGCCAGGTTGGGAACATCCGACCACAGACTTCATGTAAGAGTCGGCTAGTGGACCACTCAGCCATGGGTGGGACCACGATGCTCCAGCCGAAACCATCGCGGTATTCGGGCAGAATCAACGCCTCGTGGTCATAGCGATACCCGAAAGAGCGCCAGAACCGAGACCAGCCAGAGTGCCAGGCGCGAAGCGCTTTCTCACCCACCAGAACAACCTTGTCTTCTGGCACAACCAACCGGCGAAGAATCGGCCTCATCTTCTTTGTATTGGCAATCATCGCCTTAACCGTTCCGGGATCACCCCGGCGGGGAATCTCAATGGCCACTCCGGCGAGTAACGCCCCCATTTGTCCGCCACTGATTTCCTCCACATCAACTCGTTTTGGAGCTTTACCATTCTTCAACATGGCTTTACCCTTTCTTTTCTTTGGTTTTTGGGCTTTACAGGAACACCCTGCTTTACCCGACAAT
>Ga0076090_124_pt1 | contig 9680 bp, 10 predicted proteins | sample RifGroC1_FD_68229 | JGI IMG/M metagenome (GOLD analysis project Ga0076090, IMG submission 68229) | Parcubacteria bacterium GW2011_GWC1_43_11b | reverse complement strand
GCCAGTCCGACTTTTGTGATTGCTAAAAAATATCATATTGCGCCAAAGTGCGCCGAAAAATTCGGTTTCAAGCAATTGATTCATTTTGATTTTTATCGCCTCCAATGCGCCGAAGATTTACTGACGCTTGGTTGGGCTGATTTGGCCACTGAACCGCAAAACTTAATCGTGGTAGAATGGCCAGAGCAGGTGGGTGAGAAAATTTTCAAACAAGCTAAGTTGATCGAATTTTTTCATCTTACTGAAAACGAAAGAAAAATTAAGGTTAAATGGCTAAAGAAAAATATAAAAATAAATTAGTCATCTTTGACGCTCATGCTATTTTGCATCGAGGTTACCATGCTTTGCCAGATTTTTCTTCGAGCAAGGGCGAGCCGACTGGTGGTCTCTATGGTTTGACCGCCATTCTCATTCGGATTATTGGTGAATTGAAACCGGATTTTATGGTGGCTTGTTATGATCGGCCGGAGCCGACTTTTCGCAAACAAGTTTATGAGGCTTATAAAGCTCAACGACCCAAAGCGGAAGATTCTTTGGTGGCGCAAATTGATCGGTCTAAAGATATTTTTCGGGCGCTCGATATCCCGGTTTTTGAATTGGCCGGTTTTGAAGCTGATGATTTGATTGGCACCATTGTCGAACAGACGAAAACTATTCCTGACCTGCAAGTGATTATCGCTTCGGGCGATATGGATACTTTGCAATTGATCGAAAAAGACAAGGTGGTGGTTTTTACTTTAAAAAAGGGAATCAACGATACTGTTATTTATAATCAAAAAATGGTGGCGGAGCGTTTTGGTTTCGGGCCAGAACTCTTGCCGGACTACAAAGGTTTGCGTGGCGATCCGTCCGATAACATTATTGGCATCGCTGGTATTGGTGAAAAAACTGCTAGTGATTTAATTAAAAATTTTGGTCCGATCGAAAAAATTTATCAGCAGTTAAAAAAAGACGAGTCGCAGTTTTTAAAAGTTGGGATCAAGGCGCGAATTGTCGGTTTGTTAAAAGAAGGTGAGGAAGAAGCGATTTTTTCTAAAACTTTGGCCACTATTCGGCGCGACGTGCCGGTCAAATTTTCCCTGCCAGTAGAAAAATGGCGAGAGACGGTTGACTTGGCTAAAACCGAAGCGATTTTTAGGGAGTTAGAATTCAAATCACTCTTGGCTCGTCTGCGAACTGTCTTGGATCAAACCGCCGGCGAGGATACGCCGGCGAATGAAGACAAAAAAATTGCCGAAACTGAAGTCGAAGCGGTTGATATTTCGGTCATCAAAAAAATTGGTCTAGCTTTGTGGTTGATTGATTCCAATTTAACCAATGCCGGCTTGGAAGAAATTCAAACTTTTGCCGGCACTAGCGACTTGGCCGAAGCTCAAGCCAAAATTATGGCGAAATTACACGATCAGGATTTGGCAAAAATTTATGAAGAAATTGAATTACCATTGTTGCCGATTATTGACCAAGCGCAAAAGCGAGGAATCTTGGTGGATAAAAAGTTTTTAGCTAAATTGTCGGTGGAATTGCATCGCGAATTGGCCGATATCAGCCAGCAGATTTTTACGATCGTCGGTCATGATTTTAATTTAAATTCACCGAAACAATTGGGTGAAGTTCTGTTCACTGAATTAAAAATTTCACTCAAGGGTTTGCGCAAAACGGCGGGTGGATCACTCTCGACCCGCGAATCGGAATTGCAAAAAATCGCCGAGGCTCATCCGATTATTCCACTAATTCTTGATTATCGTGAACGGCAAAAACTGCTTTCAACTTATGTCGACAATTTGCCAACGATGCTCGATGGCCACAGCCGTTTGCATACCACTTTAAATCAGGCGGGGACGACGACGGGCCGGATGTCATCCAACAATCCCAATCTGCAAAATATTCCGGTCAAAGGTGATTGGGGTCAAAAAATCCGGCAAGCTTTTATAGCTTCGCCCGGCTATGAATTGTTGAGTTTTGATTATTCGCAAATCGAAATGCGAGTCCTGGCTCTTTTGTCTGATGATCAAGACCTGCAAAAAGTTTTTGCCGATGGTCAAGATATTCATACTAGTGTCGCTTCGCGAGTTTTTGGTGTGTCGATTGATGAGGTGACTAAAGATATGCGTCGTCGAGCCAAAGTGATTAATTTTGGCATTATTTATGGCATGGGGGTCAACGCCTTACGTCAAAATCTAGGTGGGACACGAGAAGAAGCTCAAAAATTCTATGATCAATATTTTATCGCTTTTCCGACTATTAAAAATTATTTTGATAATGTGATTAAACAAGCCCATCAGACTGGTTTTACCACCACCTGGTTTGGCCGTCGGCGTTATTTTGCTGGTTTGCAATCGCGTTTGCCGTATGTGCGTGCCCAAGCGGAACGCATGGCGATGAATGCGCCCCTGCAGGGCACTGCTGCCGATATTATCAAAAAAGCCATGATTGAGGTTGCTCAAGATTTGAAACGGGTCGGTTTGGACCAAGATGTTCTCCTCCTCCTTCAGATTCATGATGAACTGCTCTTTGAGGTTAAAAAGGAAAAATTGGCTGAAGCAAAAAAGGTTATTAAGCGCGCCATGGAAAAGATCGAGGGGGTGCCCATGACTTTTGTGGTTGATAGTAAAGAGGGGATATCTTGGGGGGTGATGAATTAATGGCCTTCACCCCGTTAAGTAAAACTATAAATTTTGCAAAATTTATAGTTTGGATTTGACAAGATTATCACAAAATTTAAAATACTCCTGATCTCGTCTTGAGATATACAGTTAAAATGTTTTTAGTAAGGTCAAATCTTACTTAACAGGGTAAAGTTGTCCACATTTTGAAAAGACTTGCGTTTAAGCCCTAAAAACGATAAGATAAAATTACAACTTTTCGTTGAAAAGGTCGACTTCAAAAACCTATAGGTGAAAAATATGAAGAATTACATCATCGTTGCCATTGTGATCATCTTGATCATCGCCGGCGTTGTCTGGTACTCCAACAAGGGTGCCGTCGCTCCGGTTGAGGAGCCGACCGTTCCTACTGCTCCTGTGGCCCCTGAAGCTGGCGCTACTGTTCCAGCTGCGACTGAAGTTCCTGTTGCCCCAGCTGAGTAAATTTTTTCAGCTCCAAATGCCCCACCTCGCGAGGTGGGGCATTTGCTTTGTCATAAATTAACCTTATAATTGTCTTTATGATAGAGCTCACTATTTTAAATATTACCCTCCGTTTGATTTTGGCGATGGTGTTGGGTGGTTTGTTGGGTATCGAACGCACTGTGGCGGGCAAGATGGCCGGCTTGCGCACTTACGCCTTGGTTTCTCTTGGTTCGGCTTTGTTTGTGGTTATCTCGCAACTAGTGATTGAACAATCAGTTTTTTGGGGCACTTTTGACCCGTTGCGGGTGGCCTCGCAAGTCCTTGTCGGTATTGGTTTTATTGGCGCCGGTTTGGTGATCTACAAAGATTCGAAATTGACCGGTTTGACCACGGCCGCTGGTTTGTGGTTGGCCGCCGGAGTCGGTTTGGCTTGCGGTTTTGGTTTAGTTGACGTGGCCATCGTCGCGACGATGCTTGGCTTACTGATTTTGATTTTATGGTTTGTGGAAAGGCCGTTTCAAGAAAAAGAAATTAATCATCATTATGACTGACAAGGATTTGACCAATCCTAAAACTTCAGCTTTGTATCGTATCAAGCAGGCGCTTCTCTCCGCGAAAGATGCGCCCCTTTTTGACTATCGTCAGGCCAATAAATATTGGCCGGTGATCGGCGAGGGTAGTCATATGTCTAAGATTATGTTTATCGGCGAAGCCCCAGGGAAAAATGAAGCGCTGACCGGCCGGCCCTTTTGCGGGGCAGCGGGAAAAATTTTGGATGAACTTTTGGCTGGTGTTGGTTTGAAACGCGAAGAAGTCTATATCACTAACATTGTCAAAGATCGTCCGCCGGAAAATCGCGATCCTTTGCCGGAAGAAATTGCTTATTACGCGCCGTGGCTGGATGAACAGATTCAGATTTTACAACCACGAGTGATTGCCACTCTCGGTCGTTTTTCGATGACTTATTTGTTGAATAAATATTTTTTACCGAGTGGCACGATTACCGATATGCATGGGCGAATCATCGAGACCAAAGAAAAATATGGACCGATTGTTATCGTGCCTCTCTACCATCCGGCGGCGGCGATTTACAACCAATCACTGAAAGACACGCTAAAAAAAGATTTTGCAGTTTTGGCTCGCTTTAAGTAAAATGCCCTTATGAAGCTTATCTCTTGGAATGTGAACGGCATTAGAGCCTGTGTTGGCCATGGTTTTGCTGATTTTTTAAAACAGGAACAGCCGGACGTTTTAGGTTTGCAGGAAATTAAAATTAGTGATGATGCCCGACTTAAAACCGATTTTGATTTTGGTGGTTATGAAGAATACTGGCATCCCGCCGAGCGTCCTGGCTATAGCGGGACGGCGATTTTATCTAAAGAAAAGATAGCAGTAAAAAATGGTTTAGGAATTCCAAAATATGATGATGAGGGTCGAGTGCAGACGGTTGAATCCGACGATTTTTATCTGGTTAATATCTATTTTCCCAATGCCAATCATGAGTTGTCTCGCTTGGATTTTAAGCTGGATTTTAATCGCGAAGTTTTAAAACATCTAAAAAAATTGGAAAAGACCAAGCCGGTAATAGTAACGGGGGATTTTAATGTGGCACATCGAGAAATTGATTTGGCTCGGCCGAAAGATAATGAGGGTAGCGCCGGTTTTACGGTGGCGGAGCGGTCGTGGGCAGATGAATTGGAACAAGCTGGCTTTGTCGACACTTTCAGATATTTACATTCGGACAAGAAAGAATACTCTTGGTGGAGCTATCGGCTGATGGCCCGTGATCGCAACATTGGTTGGCGGATTGACTATTTTTGGGTCAGCCGAAAGTTGGTGCCAAAAATCAAACGCGCTTGGATTCTAGGTGATGTTTTTGGTTCGGATCACGCACCGATTGGATTAGAAATGGAAATTTAATTTTATGTTGTATTTAATTTACGGTCCCGATACCGTTAAAGCTCAAAACAAATACAATGATTTGATCGCCAGCCTGCGAACCAAGCAACCGAACAGTGCGGTTTTTCTTTTGAATCGTGAGAATTTTAATGCTGGACAATGGGCAGAGCTTTTAGTGGGACAAAGTTTATTTTATGAAAAATATATCGTCGGTCTAAATCGATTGTTAAACGAAAAGGAATTTGGCGAACTGGTAATAAAAAATTTAGCCGTCATTTCCCAATCGCCCCATATTTTTATTTTAATTGAAGAAACGATTGATTTAAAAATTTTTGAACAAATTGAAAAATCAGCCGACAAAGTTTTGTTTTTTAAAAAAGAAGAAACCGAAGCCGAAGAAAAGGGAAATGAATTTGCTGTGGCCGAAGCTTTGGCTCGACGCGACAAAAAGAAATTGTGGTTGGAATATAATCGGTCTTTAGCAGAAGGCAAGGAAGCCGACATGGTTTTTTGGCAAATCTGGTGGCAGTTACGAATGCTCTTGATCGCCAAGACCACTAAACAAAAAGCGCCCAAGTCGATCAAACCCTTCGTTTTTTCCAAAGCGGTGCGGGGGGCAGGTAATTATTCGGAAGATGAATTAAAATCCTTGGCCGGCAAATTGGTCAATTTTTATCATAAACATTTTATTGGCAGTGAGAATTTTGTTTTTGGTTTGGAAAAAATTATTCTCGAGATTTAAGTTAAGATCAGTTTATAGTCCAACGAGTTTTTTGTGTTAAAATAGAATGAATGAATCGACGTCTGGGAAATTTTATTAATGTTGTGGCTATTTTTTTGTCGATCATCGCTATTTGGGCGATGGCCTTTTTTGGTCTGCCAATCGATTTGCCCATCGATAAAGCCTTGGCGACAGTGGCGACGGTTTTTGAATCGCAGGCGATCCCGAACACTTTTAGCACCACGACTAAAATTTCCATTGCCGATCCTTTAAAACTGACTTGGCGACAGGTTGATCCTAATCTGATCAAATTTCCCGGTCGTGATTCTCATGCCACCTATCAATTTAACGGCCAGTTATTTTTGACTGGCGGTTTGGATGCCAAAGATACGATGAAAAATAAAATGCCAGTTTATGAAAAAGCTCAATATTTTAATGACATTTGGTCGACAACCGATGGCCAAAATTGGCAATTGACCAAGGCTCGAGCTGAATTCCCACCCTTTCGTTCGGCTTCTGTGGTGGAATTCAAAGGTTCCTTGTATTTGTTTGGTGGCTGGAGTCCGGTCGTGGGCTACAAAACTGGCGTCTGGCAATCAACTGATGGTCTCAAATGGATCAAGATTGCCCCAGCTTCTTTTGAAGAGCGCGAGGGGCAAAAGGTGGTGGTTTTTGATGACAAATTATGGCTCATTGGTGGCGTCAATTATGACCAGAAAAAAACTTTCAATGATGTTTGGGTGTCGGCTGATGCTGTCAGTTGGCGACAAGTGGTAAAAAATGCCCCTTGGCATTCGCGTTGGGATCATGATATTGCGGTTTTTAACAACAAGATTTGGCTGGTGGGCGGAATGAATTTCAACGGTGTCGGCTATGGTGATGAATGGTATTCGCTCGATGGTAAAGAGTGGCAATTGGCGACTTCGTCAGCCCTTTGGGGCAAGAGACAGGGTCAGTCACTTCTAGTTTGGGATGATTCCCTGTGGCTGGTGAGTGGTTTGGATGCCAAGACTAACGAGGGGGCAGGGGATACTTGGTTTTCCAATAACGGATTAGATTGGAATAAAACTGAAGTCGATGGTACTTGGCCGGGACGTGAAGATCACGAGACGGTAATTTTTAAAGATAAAATCTTTGTCATTGGTGGTATGTCCGATGATTGGGAATGGTTGAATGATGTTTGGTGGGCGCCAATGCCTAAAAGGGAAGTGTCGGTAACCACTACTAGTGTTTTGTCGACGAGTGATAAAAAATAGACTTTTTCTGGTTTTTTGTTATGATTTTGCTTGTTTTAATGCCCCGTTAGCTCAGTTGGTAGAGCAGTTGCCTTTTAAGCAAACGGTCGTAGGTTCGACTCCTACACGGGGCACTAAAGTGTCTAACCAGAAACTAGATTTAAGTTTAATTATTCATAATATCCGCAGTGCCTACAATGTGGGCGCGATTTTTCGGACGGCCGATGGGGCAGGGGTGAGCAAGATTTATTTGACTGGCTATACTCCACTACCCAAAGATCAATTTGGACGAACCAATAAAGAAATTCACAAAACTGCTTTAGGGGCGGAAGAAGTTGTCGCTTGGGAACAGGTGAAGTCAGTCGCTAGTTTAATCATTCGATTAAAGAAAGCTGGCCGAGAAATTTTAGCCTTAGAGCAAGCAGAAAATTCAATTGATTATCGAAAGGTTAAAATAAAATTTCCGGCGACGCTGTTGTTGGGTGAAGAAGTGGGAGGAGTGACCAAAGACCTGCTTAAAAAATGCGACCAAATTATTGAAATCCCGATGCGAGGTCAAAAAGAGTCTTTGAATGTGTCGGTGGCGACCGGTATTGCGATTTATCAAATTTTACAGTAAGTTAAGTAGTGTCGTTTTTTTGAAAGTTAAATTTAACTTTCTCGTCAAGCTATTTTTTAGGGTACGGATTTTCCTTGCCCCGTACAGTAAACCAGTTAAAGATGATTTTGTATTAAGGTTGTCACGGTCGTAAAATATTTAATACAACTTCTAGCCTACCTGATTACTTAACGGGGTGAACTTGAAAATCCTGAAGCGTTCGGTTCGACAACCTCACGACCCCCTAAAAAACACTTGATTCGAAATGTTTATAAAATTTAACTTTATAGATTTTATTAAGTTAATTTAAAAATATGGAAGAACAAAGTTCTAGTTCAATGAAAATAATTTTAGGCACGGTTTTAGTGATAGTTTTAATTGGTTTGGGAATTTATTTTAATCAAACTGGCCAAAACGGCAACGTCGCTATCAGCGACGAGTTTACTAGTCAGATTGCCAGCACCAGCGAAATTAGTAATCAAAACAACAAAATGGAAAATAATATCAATCAAGCCAAAAAATATACTGCGGTTTTACACACCACTGTTGGTGATATTGCCATCGAATTAAACGCCAAAGCGACCCCGATCACCGCTAATAATTTTATTACCTTAGCTAAAAAGAATTTTTATAACGGCACGATTTTTCATCGGGTGATCGAAGGTTTTATGATCCAGGGTGGCGATCCCAAGGGTGATGGCACTGGCGGTCCCGGCTATACTTTTGCCGATGAGCCTTTTGCTGGTGACTACAATCGGGGCACGGTGGCCATGGCTAATGCCGGTCCCAATACCAACGGTTCCCAATTCTTTATCATGCATCAAAATTATCCTTTGCCGAAAAACTATGTCATTTTTGGTCAGGTAGTAAAGGGCATGGAAGTGGTGGACAAAATTGCGACCGCGCCGACCGAAGCCAGTCCGATGGGTGAAAATTCTAAACCCGTCAATCCGGTCAAGGTGAAGACGGTAGAAATTGTCGAAAAGTAAAAAATCAGAAAACCACTTTGCGATAAATCTTACCAAGTGGTTTTTTTGACGATAATTACCCATATAACATCACTTCACGGTCGTAAACGGATGTTATAGTTTATTATTTATGATTTATAGAAAAAGGCCATCACTGAGTCGGTGCCTTTTTCGCTCGCCACTACTTGGGCGGTCCGAATCGCCTTGGTTAGAAGTTTTCTCACCAGTAGGCTGGCTGTGATGGCCAAATTTTATCTTAATAAAATAAATTATTTTTGGCAATGGTCGCAAAAATGGGTTCCGCGACCGACCAATTTTAGCTTCTTGATTCTTTGTCCGCAGATTTTGCAGGGTTCGCCAGCTCGGCCGTAGACATAAAGGTGGGGGATAAAACCACCTTGGCTACCATCGCCTCGGACATAGTTGCGACTAGAGGTGCCTTTTTTACTGATTGATAGTTTGAGAACAGTGATAATTGCTTGATGAAGTTTTTTTGTTTTTGTCGCGGAAATTTTTCCCGCCAATCTCGTTGGTAAAATTTTGGCCAAAAAACAACTTTCATCAGCATAGATGTTACCGATGCCGGCGATTAGTTTTTGATCGAGGAGAATTTGCTTAATTGGTCGGCGCGGATATTTAGCTAAAATCGATTGAAAATATTTTAGAGAAAAATTTTTAGTTAGCGGTTCGGGACCGTGTTCGGCAAAAAGTTTGGCAATAGTTTGATCGTCGGCCAACCTCACCCAACCAAACTTGCGCATATCATTAAAAAAAAGTTTGGAACCGTCGGAAAAATGAAAAACCAGTCGAGTGAATTTGTTTGGTAAATTGTCTAATCCACCGGGTTGGGGATGACCCCCAGCGACCGCTTGCCCTCTTTGAGGTTGAAAAATCAATTGGCCGGTCATTTTTAGATGAATCAAAAGATCAAGCGGGCCAGATAATTTAATTCTAATCATCTTGGCTCGACGTTCCAGATCGGTAATTTTAGTACCGGCAATTTTTCGCTGAAAAATTGCCGGTGAAAGTGGGGCGACAGTTTTAGCCCATAAAATTTCCACTTTAGAAATCTGGCGACCAATTAAAACTTTGGCCAAATCTCTTTTTATTGTTTCAACTTCTGGTAATTCTGGCACGTTTCAAAATAAAAAATTAAAGATAGAAGATAAAAAATCAACAGCGATTCTTAAA
>Ga0076090_115_pt1 | contig 10123 bp, 9 predicted proteins | sample RifGroC1_FD_68229 | JGI IMG/M metagenome (GOLD analysis project Ga0076090, IMG submission 68229) | Parcubacteria bacterium GW2011_GWC1_43_11b | reverse complement strand
GGCGATACGATTTATATCATCACTAAAAAGAATTTTTCCTTTTTCTTCGCCCGCATCTTTTTGTATTTCTGCGGTTAGAACATTAGTTTGTTCGTCGGCAATGTTTTTATAGTGATCAGAATAATTGAGTGGATAAAGGGGCATTTTTTTGTCACCAGTGCCATCGCTATCCCAACCTTCGTTAACAAATTTATATTGAGCCGCTTTATATTTTTCGATTTCAGTCGCGGCTTGCATCCGAGCGTCCGGGTCAGCGACGAACTCTTTGTATTCGATCATCTGCTGGACTCGTTTGATGGTTTTGATATAACGGCAAATTTCTATGTTTAACTTGCGGGTATAATCGGTGTCATTACTGGTATTTTTGGTAAAGGTTAAAAGTTGCCCGCTTTGTTCTATGACCGGCACAAAAGAACCACTATCGGCCCCCTTAGAATCATTTTTTCTCTCATTAAAATTGTCTTTTCCAGCCACATCCTCGCAAGTCTTCTGGTCTTCTTCTCGTAATGTTTTTATTCTTTCTACCATGGCCTTGAAAGACTCCTGATCATTTTGGGTTCTAGTTTTTACCTCTTCGGTATTTGTTTTATCAACCGCTTTTACTTCTTCTGCCTTGGCGGCTTGAGCTTGTTGATAGGCTTCTTCGGCTGGATCTGGTGCCCCATCTTCTTGACCAGCCCACTCTCCCTCAACCGAGAAAGCCGTTTTAATTGGCAAAAAAGACAAAATGACTGTCGCTGTTAATATGGCGGTTAAAAATAGGTTATTGGTTTTTGAGCGACCCGATGTCATTTTTAGGTATTCATATAGATATTAATTCCCTCTCCCGTTTCAAATTTTATACCGGCTTGCTTGAGTTGATCACTTATTTTATTGATTGATGCATAAAAAGCGGATAATTCTTTTGTGTAGAGTTCAGCGCTCTGCAGACCAAAACCGCCATATTTTTTAAGCTATTGATTATCTCTATATGGTAATCGGCCAATCCTTTTGGCACTTTTATTTTTAGCATTTCGGCTGATGTCGTCTCGTAGAGTCCTTTGATGGTCGAGAGTTTTTGGAGAGAGATTTGGCTTTGATTCTCCAACGCTTTGAGGGTAATCTCCGCCTCATTCTCCCTAACTTTTTCGTATGGTTTAAGGATGGAAGCTATCGTCAAGCCGTATTCCTTTAAGGTGCTTGAAGAATTGTCGGCGCTGATTTTTAAGTTTTTTATATTGAGCGATTTAGGCAAGCTTTCTTGGGCCAAGCTTTCCAGCTGGCTGGTGCTGGCATTGGCGATTGATTTGGCAACGAGAAGCTTCAGCTCTTGGTCCCGACGAATAATATCGGCATATATTTTTTGTTGGTCTACTGTCTTTTTTTCTTTGTCTTTTTTGCCCACATACCAAAAGCCGACAATCGTTAAAATAACAATCAAAAACAACGCTAATTTTATTTTTCCCCCAACGGACATAGCTTAAGAAAATTATAGCATTGTTTTGCTTTTAAATAGCTTAAAACAGTGGATAATTTTTTAATTAGGAGTTATACTTTTCTTAATGAAATTTAAAATCTTTTTTCTTTTATTGGTTGGCGTCGCCTTGTTCAGCTTTTTGTTCTTTTTTGTTTTGTTTCCCGTTAAAGCCCAAAGCACTATTGTGCCGTTTGGTGGGGTGACATTAGCCGTCATTCCTTGTGTTAATGGCGTGCTGTTAGTCACTCAAAGACCAGTGACTGGACCGGAAAAACTAATTTTTGACCCAAGTTCCAGTCGGTTGTATCCATATTTTAAATTAGTTCCCGGTTCTTCCGGTAAACATATCCTCGGCATTGCCAGTACGCCCAGTGTTTGTAATCTGGTTTACAAGCATGTGGTGGCGCCAAAGATCATCATGATCGGCACCTCGGAATAGTCTAGAAAAAGAATAAATTCAAGTATTTGAATTTTAAGCGTTGGCCAATAGCCAGTTTCAATTGATCCGCTTGGCCGGCTTTAATTTCCAAAACATATTTGATTGGTAGGGGCGAAGAAAAAGTTTTAGGGTAAGTGTCTGGTGTCAGGTTTTTAGTGAGATGAACAATGTTTTGATCAGCGTCAATCCAGACCAAGTCGAGCGGAAAGTTCATATCTTTCAGCCAAAAGCCCGGTTTGCCGGGTCGAGAAAAAATAAATAACATGCCCGCTTGATCCGCTAAATTTTGACGATAAGACAGCCCGCGTTCTTGTTGTTTTTTATTTTCTGCTAATTCAACTATCAATTTATTTCCGCCCAATTTTATTTCTGTTTTAGCAAAGTTAACTGTTTCTTTTGGAGCATTGCTGGCCGAAGAAAAAATAAAATCCGTGCGCCAAAGATTAAAAATAACCAAGACGATCAAAGACCCAAAGAAAATTTTTAGGGGGACAGACATTAGATTTTTACGGCTAAACAGAGCCAATTTTTGACGGTGAGGTTTTCCGCTCGGGCTTTCTCCCCTATTTGGCAATCGACTAAAATTGTCGGAGTAATTTTTAAATTACTGGCTAATAATTTTCTTTTTTGAGTAAAACCGCGATGGAGAATATCGAAAAACTTTTCTTCTTTGATTTTATTTTTTTTAAAATTATTGCAATTTATTTTATCAATCAAAAGAATCGCTGAATCAACTTTTGGGGCCGGTCGAAAAGCGCCGGCGGGAACAGTTTTGATATATTTTGGTTCGCCAAAAACTTTCACACTGATTGATAATAAACTTTCCTTTGCCCGCTTAAGTTTTTGCGGAGCAAAAATTTTGGCGGGTTTCTTGTCATCAGCGACAATTCTTTTGGCCACTTCTTTTTGCAACATTAAAACCATCAAAGTTGGTTGGCTGGTCGGTCCGCTCAAAAATTTTCTGATGATTTGGCCAGTGATGTTGTATGGAATATTAGCGATTAGTTTGTAGGCTTGCCCGCCTAAGTTTTTTGAAAAAAAATTTTGGTGGGTTGGGATGGTTAAAATATCGTCGTGAATTAAAATTAGTTTCTTGTTTTTTATTTCGGTGGCAAATTTTTCTTGCAAGAATTCAAAGAGTTGGTCATCTTTTTCGATGGCTACTATTTTGGCGCCAGTAGCTAAAATAGCTTCGGTTAAAACGCCTCGGCCCGGACCGATTTCCAACACTGTGTCCCCTTTTTCCACCCGTCCAGCTTCAATCATCGCTTGCAAGGCGCTGGGTGAATTCAAGAAGTTTTGTCCCAATGATTTCTTAGCGAACATAATTTATCCTATGGAATTAAAATCTTCTAAAGATTTTATGGCGCCTATTGCGCCATATTCCTATAGGATCGATTTTAGCATAAAATTTCTCAAAAAAAGAACCCGGTGCTAGCTGGACCCCGCGCGAGTGCCTTTTGGCCGCTGATGGGGTGAACTAAGTACCGGGTATAAAGTTGGCGCCCGTGCCGGCGGTCTACGCCGTGGATGGAGCCGTGTTCGCGTCGTCAGACATCAAAAAATAATAATTGGATCGGGAGGACGAGAAAAGCACATTCATATCTTGGGTCTCCTCTTGTTGTTTTTTGGCTTCTACAACTTGAACACCTTGTCTAATTGTTATTATACACCAATCACAAATTTTGTCAAACAATTTTTCATTTTTAATGTCAAGGTGACACCTTGACATTAAAAATATAGCTCAACCAAGCCATTTTCATACGTCGGTCATATGCAAAACAAGACTAAAAGTGGATGGTATCGGTCATTTCGCCAGTCTCTGCTTCGAGCAGGCTGTCGTCGATGTCAAAAATGAATTCCGACGGCATGCCGACTTGGCGCGAGCCAAAAATCAGCCGAGTTTGAGCATAGGACAGGAAAAGTTTCTCTCGAGCACGAGTGACGGCGACATAAAATAGCCTTCTTTCTTCCTCCATATCCTTCTTTTCCTCGCCAAAACCCTTGTGAGGGAACAAATCTTGCTCTAGACCGACAATAAAAACATAATCGAATTCCAAGCCCTTGGCGGCGTGGACCGTCATCATTTTTACTCCGTCACGCTTTTCATTGAGTGAATCTTGATCAGAAGTTAGTGACATTTCGGTCACTAAATCCATCATGCCTTCACCGGCTGGTAGAAAATCATATTTGGTAGCAATCGAGACCAATTCTCGTAGGTTTTCCAGTCGTTCTGTCCCCTCCTCACCATTTTCCTTGAGCTCTTTTTCAATACCAGTGTGATTGAGGATAAATTTAATTGCTTCGGAGCAAGTTTTGGTATTGATAATATTGCGAATTTCGCCTAGTAATTTCCTAAAATCGGCAATTTTCTGACGCATTTTTGGTGGCAATTCATTTTCTTGGCCAGCGATAATTTTATCAAGAGTAACTTTACCTATTCCTCTTGGTGGGACATTGATCGCTCGCTTCAAACCCTCCAGATCGTTTTCGTTTAAAGCTAGACGGACAAAAGCCAGCAGGTCTTTGATTTCTTTGCGTTCGAAAAAGCGGGTACCGAGGACCTGATAAGGCACTGATTCACGCAAAAATGATTCTTCGAGGGCGCGCGATTGAAAATTAGCCCGATACAAAACAGCAATTTGGCTCGGGTCGGCGCCTTTGTTGATCAAATCGCCGGCTTTTTTGGCGACAAATTGACCCTCGCTCATTTCGTCGAGACTGGCGAAAATACTGATTTTGCTCCCATCTTTGTTGTTGGTGAATAAAGTTTTGTCGTGGCGCTGGCGATTTTTGCTGATAATGGCATTGGCGGCAGTTAAAATGGTTTGCGTGGAGCGATAATTTTCCTCAAGCAGGACGACTTTGGCCTTGGGATAATCTTTTTCAAAATGAAGAATATTGGTAAAATCAGCTCCCCGCCAGCCATAGATCGACTGATCCATATCGCCAACGACACAGATATTGTTGGCCGGCCCAATCAAGAGTCGACTCATTTCATATTGGACATTGTTGGTATCTTGGTATTCATCAATATGAATATATTGCCAGCGTTTTTGGTAGTGAGCCCGAACTTCGGGATGATTTTTCAGTAAACTGACTGAACGCAAGAGTAAATCGTCAAAATCGAGTACTTGCTCTTGACGTAAAATCGCATCGTAGTGAGACCAAACCGAGGCGACCACTTTAGGAAAATAATCGCGAGCTTCAGACGTAAATTCGTCGACAGTCTGACCACTGCCCTTGTGGCGCGAGATGGCGCCAAGGACTTTGCGGGGTTCGAAACGTTTTTCATCGATGCTGGCCAAACGCATCGCCTGTTTGATCTTGCTCATTGATTCATCGCGATCAAGAATAGAAAAAAACTTCGGCAGGCCGAGTAAATGGCCGGATTGGCGCAAAATATAGACGCCGAGAGCGTGAAAAGTGCTGGTAAAAGGGGTACCGATAGGCCGATTAGGTTGGCTCGCCAGTAATTTGGTGATCCGCTCGCGCATCTCGGCGGCCGCTTTATTGGTGAAAGTGATGGCCAAAATCGAGCTAGGATCTACTCCCTGTTCGATTAAGTGAAAAATACGATAAGTAATGGTTCGAGTTTTGCCCGCACCTGCACCCGCAACAATCAAGAGTGGACCGTCTCGGTGAGTAACAGCTTCTTTTTGGGGAGCATTTAATTGGTCGAGATAATTAGACATTTTTTATATCTTTTAAAAACAAATATTAGTTTTGAAATTTAAAGTATAAGGGTATAATAGACGCAATAATCTTAAAATCAAAATTTTATGTCTGAAACAAATTTCAATAATGGTTTAGAAAGTGAAATTGCCGAATTGTCGCGTCAGATCGAAGCCAAAAGACGTCTCTTGGAACAAGAAAAAGGTCTGGTTATTGAAGATCGCGAAGCTGTTTCGGCGGTAGTCAAAGACCGCATTATTTCGGCCACAGAAGAAGCGCCACTGACGTCTGTCACTTCCGATCAAGATCAAACAAAAAACACTAATTCCAATCCCAGCAGTTCTGATTATTTGGATAATTTAGACGAAACCACGACCGAAACCATCAATAGTTTGATCGCCAAGTTGCCGGTCATTGGCTTACAGAAAACCATTGCCTTGGCGACCGAAATGAATCCGTATTACCTTGATGTTTTACATGATGCGCTGGTCAATCGGCTTTATGAAGAACTGGTCTCGCAAGGTTATTTAAAATAAAAAATTATGCCCGATCTTTTTTCCCTCCTTATTTTTTTAGCACTGGCTGGCGGACTGATTTATATTTTGGCTCGAGTTTATGCTACGAATAAGCGAGCAAAATTAAATTCTCTCGATTATCGAGTTCTGGCCGTTACTTTGCCTAGGAGCGAGGTAGAGTCGGGTGACCAAAATCAAGCTGGCGCTTGGGAGCGAGAAATCAATTTGTCGGAACAATTGATTTCTTCTCTCTCGGCTATCAAACGGCCGGTGGTGTTTGAGGTGGCGGTGAGACACGATAGTGAAGCGATTAGTTTTGTGGTGGCGGTTCCGCAAGCTTTCGTCGATTTTGCCACTCGTCAAATTCAAGGTTTTTTCCCGACGGCCAAGGTGGAAACCGAAGCCGATTACACTATCTTTTTTCCCAGTGGTAGCCATGCCGAAGCTTTTTTGTCACTGGAGCGACCCTATATTTTTCCTATCAATACTTTTCGCGAAGCCGGTGTGGATACTTTTGCGCCGATTTTAAACGCCTTTTCCAAAATTGAAGAAAAAACCGAAGGGGCGGCTTTGCAAATTATTATCGAGCCGGCTGGTGAGCGCCAACATAAACTGGCTCTAAAAGCTTTCGACGGTCTGCGTCAGGGTTTATCGGCCAAAGCGGTCATTGATGGCGACTATAGCGTGTCGGCCAAAGATGTCTATAAAGCCTTGTTTGATAATAAAAAAACTGTCGAGGGAGAACCGGCAATCCCCGAGCCGAAAAAGATCGACGAAGAAGCGATCAAGGCTGGCCAAATGAAAATCAGCAAACCGCTTTTCTATACCAATATTCGCCTGATTACTTCCGCTCAAAACAACGAGCGCGCCGACGATTTGATGTTGTCAATCAGCAATGCTTTCAGTGGTTTTTCTTCACCTCATCGCAATAGTTTCAAGGTGATGAAACTGAATCGTCCCAAACCAGCTCGACGTTTGGTTTTTGATTATATTTTTCGCGAATTTAATTACGAAGAGAAAATGATTTTAAATGCCGAAGAATTGGCTAGTGTTTTTCATTTTCCAACCAAAACGACCGAAGTGCCGAGACTCAATTTGTCGCGAGCCAAAGAAGCGCCGGCGCCGGCTGGTTTGCCAACCGAGGGTTTGGTCTTGGGTCAGAATGTTTTTCGGGGTGATGTTCGGGATGTTCGCCTGGCCGAGGAAGATCGTCGTCGTCACCTGTATATGATCGGTCAAACTGGGACTGGTAAATCGACGATGATGCTCAATCTGGCCGTCCAAGACATGAAGGAAGGTAAGGGTCTCTGTGTTATCGATCCGCACGGTGATTTGGTTGGTAAAATTTTGGCCTTGGTTCCGCCGGAGCGCGCCGAGGATGTAATTGTTTTTGATCCGGGCGACCTCTCTCGTCCCCTCGGGCTTAATATGTTGGAATTTGATCCGACTAAACCGCAAGAAAAAACTTTTATCGTCAACGAGATGCAGGCGATTTTTAATCAGCTTTTCTTGAAAGAGACGATGGGGCCAATGTTTGAAAAATATATGCGCGGAGCCATGTTGCTTTTAATGGAAGACGCCGTCAATGAGCCGGCGACGATCATGGAAATTCCGCGGGTTTTTACTGATCAAACTTTTCGTGAGCGGAAATTAGCGCGGATCAACAACCAAATGGTGATTGATTTTTGGACCAAAGAAGCGCCCAAGACTTCTGGCGAGCAAGGTTTAGCCAATATGGGTCCCTACATTACGTCCAAATTTGATAATTTTATTTCTAACGATTATCTCCGTCCAATTATCGGTCAAACTAAATCGGCTTTTAATTTTCGCCAAGTGATGGATGAAGGGAAAATTTTGTTGGTCAATTTGTCGAAAGGTAAAGTTGGCGATATCAATTCGGCTTTGCTCGGAATGATTATCACCGGCCGTCTCCTACTCTCGGCTCTATCGCGTGAAGATATGTCGGCCGAAACCCGTCGAGATTTTTATCTCTATATTGATGAATTCCAAAACTACACCACCGATTCGATTGCCACGATTTTGTCCGAAGCCCGCAAGTATCGTCTCAACCTGACCATCGCCCACCAGTTTATTGCCCAACTCAAAGACAATATCCGCGAAGCGGTATTTGGCAACGTTGGTAATCTAGTGGCTTTTCGTGTCGGTGACACTGATGGTGAAAAATTGGCCAAATTCTTTGAACCGACTTTCAATCAAAAAGATTTGATTGGTTTGGAAAATCTTACTGCGGTTGTCAAAATTATGGTCCGCGGTGAACCATCAGTCCCGTTTGGCGTTAAATTCACTTGGCCGACTGGTGGCTCTGATCAGTTGACGGAAAAAATCCGCGAGCTTTCCCGTCTGTCCTATGGGCGCGATCTGGCTGAAATCGAGACAGATATCGTTCATCGGTTGCGAGACTAGTTTTTTGCTATTCCCGATATTAATTTTTTTGTTATAATTATCTAGCTAATCCTGCTTGGTCGAGCGACTCTTCATTTTCGATGATTAGCGAAATAAAAGGCTTATTTTCAAACGTTTTTTAAAAAGCCGACCCTACTTTAAATTCCTTGGTTTGGCTCATATCTTTCTTCGTTTTGGCTCGAAACGCTCGGCGCGGGTTTTGACAGCCCTGTTTTTGTTGGGGATAATTTTTGGCGCCCGCTCGGCCCAAGCCAGTCTTTTTTCTTCGGTGACCAAATGGCTGGGTTTGGTCAGTCAAAAAGTAGAAACTACTCTTGATAATTCGCAAAATATGGCCTTGCTTCAGGCAGCGACCAATCTCGATCCTGATCCGGTCAAGGCGACTAGTAGTGATTTGACCACAGTCGGTGGGACGGCTATTTTGTCGGAAACTGGCCCCAATGGCACTTCGGTTGACATCAAAGACCGACCAGACAGTAGCCAAATCAGTGTTTATGTCGCCAAAGGTGGTGAAAGTTTGTCGGCGGTGGCCAAAATGTTTGGCGTGGAAGTCAATACTATTCTCTGGGCCAACGACTTGACCAAAGGTTATGTACCCAAAGAAGGTGACGTCCTGACTATTTTGCCGGTTGATGGTGTCATCCATACCGTGAAAAAAGGCGAAACTTTGGCCAGTATTGCCAAAAAATATAGGGGCGATATTGATGACATTCGCGATTATAACGATATCAATCCAGAAGCGGAATTAGTAGTTGGCGATATGATTATTATCCCCGAAGGCAAGGTGGTAGTTCCGGGTCAACCAGCCAAACCGAAAACTCGTTTGGCCGATCGCTATACTGGTCCAGACACTGGCGCTTATTTCCTTCGACCGATTGCTGGTGGCCGTCGTTCCCAAGGGATTCATGGCCGTAATGGTGTGGACTTGGCTTCTTCTGTCGGCACACCGGTTTATGCCTCGGCTGGTGGAACTGTTCTTTTGGCTAAAAGTGGTTGGAATGGTGGTTATGGTAACTATATTATTGTTCGTCACGCCAATGGCACTCAGACTTTGTATAGTCACTTGAGTCAAATCAATATCGCGCGCGGTCAAACTGTCGCGCGCGGTCAAACTATTGGCGCGGTTGGCAACACTGGTCGCTCCACTGGCCCCCATTTACACTTTGAGGTTCACGGAGCAAAAAATCCTTTTTAATCTAATGTGTATAAGTCGCAAGTAGTAGCTAGATTTCATTTGTCTTTCTCCCTCCCCTGACATATAATATCCCCATGTCCCCCGAAAACCCCACTAACCCCAACGACAACCAACTATTCACTGTCCCCGCCGATGAGTTTAAAGCCAATTATCGTCCTCTTACCCCCGAAGAACTAACTGAACTCGGTCTCACTAATCCTGAATCAACCCCGCTATCTCCCGAAACTCTAACCCAACACGATGCTTTCATATCTGACACCTTCAAATCTTGGACCCAAGCTATTCCGACCGAACAAATCCAAGCCACCCTAGAAGATCTGACCACTAAAGACTATCCAACCCTAGAGAAAGACATTGATACCACTAAGGCCGGTGAATATACCCTTAACCCCGAAACTCAAACTCTCGACTTTGAAACC
>Ga0076090_136_pt1 | contig 10856 bp, 18 predicted proteins | sample RifGroC1_FD_68229 | JGI IMG/M metagenome (GOLD analysis project Ga0076090, IMG submission 68229) | Parcubacteria bacterium GW2011_GWC1_43_11b | reverse complement strand
GCGATAAAAATCAAAATGAATCAATTGCTTGAAACCGAATTTTTCGGCGCACTTTGGCGCAATATGATATTTTTTAGCAATCACAAAAGTCGGACTGGCCAGATGATGTTTGATCCCTAACTCATGAGCCAAGCCTTGAGTAAAAGCAGTTTTACCAGCACCCAAATCACCTTGGAGCGCTAAAATTGTCGCCTGTTTAGATTCCGGTTTTAATTGTGCCAAAACTTGTTTGGCAAATTTTTTTGTTTCTTCGGCAGAATGAGAAATGAAGAGCATATTAATAAGATTTTTTAGCTTAAATTTTTGAGAAACTTTCTCTTGAAAAATTTAAGCTAAAAAATCTTCCTGTAATTTACCTTATTTTTAGACAAAAAGAAAAGCCCCGCCCTAACTGTTATAATTAGGACGGGACAAAATGAACTCTCTGACCTCTCGCTAGCGGTAGCGAGAGGTGGACGACTGGCGAACTGTCGTCCCATTCGGCCCGGAGGTCACCGTCCGACTGGACGATCCCCATGGGCCGTTCTGGTTTTGACTAGTCCGCACGGTCGTCCCGCGCGAACCGGACGAAATCTGTTGGCTGTAGGAGCCACCCGGCCCAGACACCGAGTACGAGCTATTGCTGTACCCAGGCCCGGACGAGTATGATCGCTGGACATTTTGTCCACCGTAGCCGTAGCCGCCAATCTGCCCCATCAGTGGCTGTTGGAGGCATCGACCTCCTCCACCGATCACGATCGGCGTGGCCATCACCGGCTGGCCACACGGGGCCGTCATCAGTCCGCCGGTGACCATCAGCAACTCGGCGCAACCTGACAGGGTCACCCCCGCCAGCACAACCATCGCGACCAAAAGCATCTTTTTCATAGCCGTTTTCCTTCCTTGCCTCGCCGTAGTCTTTGACGAAGGCGGGTTTGCCTCGCTGTAGCTTTAGCGCAAGCGGGTTCGCCCCTTCGGGCATTTGAACCTTATTTTTCAACCTTTTTACTGCCAGCGGACCATCCGCCAACAGAGTCATTCCAAATCACTGTCTACCCTATATTATACACCCATTTGTCTATTTTGTCAATAGCTGAAAAATGTGTCCAAACTCACCCCCTACTTTACTGAGACGGTAAAATTTAATGGGCTGGGGTTGTCCCTGCACACCAATCGTGGCATCGCGCTTTGTTTTTCATAATTTTTAAATTTTTTCTCTTAAAAGAGGGCAATAATTAGGTAGTTGGTCTAAGTTTTTTGGGGCGCAAAAAAACAATGCCACAATTGGTGTGCAGGTTGTCCACAGTTTTTAATTGTAACTTCTCTCACTCATGCTAGTAATGAGAGCAGATACTGAAACGATAAAAAAATTGTTGCCACTGTTTGCTTGGGAAAGAACGAACTTTAAATTACAAAACTTGTTGAGGCAGAAACTTTTTAGGGGGTCGTGAGGCTGACGAGCCGAACGTTTCAGGATTTTTCAAGCTTCGAAAAATCCGTACCCTAAAAAGTTTGCTGGCGAGAAAGAGTTTTGTAATTAAAAATACCAAAAGCTAGCGAGAGTGGGATAGCGACGCGTAACATAAGAAAAAGCCCGCTGAGTCTTTTTCTGTGTTTAAAAATGAGATGATTCGAGCGTTTACTTTACCTTCTTGAACGGAAATTCGATCGCTTCGAAGAAAGCTTTGGCGGATTTTTTATCTTTAGCGGTGGTAACAATGGTAATAGCAAAACCAAATACATCGCGGATATCTTCATCAGCCGTTTCTGGAAAAACAGTATGCTCTTTGATACCGACAGTCAGATTGCCCATCTCATCGATACACTTGGCATCAAAACCCTTGAAGTCACGGATGCGAGGAAAAACGACATTGAATAGACGGTTAAGGAAATCGTACATCCTCTGACCGCGGAGAGTGGTAGAAAAACCAATCACTTCCCCTTCGCGTAATTTAAAGCTGGCAATCGATTTCTTGGAACCACGAGCGGAGGCTTTTTGACCGGTAATTTTAGCCAAACGATCCGCCACCAATTCATTACGCTTTTTATCGCGCGCTTTACCAGTCCCAGAATTGATGACCACCTTGGAAATCTTGGGCAGAGCCAGAGCATTCTTGACCCCCAACTCCTCTTTGAGTGTCTTTTCGGCCTTCTCTATTTTCTTTTGAATTGAAACAGATGACATAATATTGTAAATATAAAATTAAAAATAAAAAATCAAAAATAGGGACGCGTTGCTATCTATAGATTGTAGTATTTTATCTTTCATCTCTATCTTTGATTATAAACTGATTTATTTCTAATAAATGATTTTTTATCTTTTATCTTTTATCTTAGATCTTAGATCTTTAATTTTTTATAGTTCTTTACCGCACTTGGCACAAACTCTGGTTTTTTTGTCTTTAATCATTTTGACTTTGGCCCGCACCCCTTTACCACAACTACCGCAGAACAAACCAACATTCGACACATTGACCGGATGAGTGATTTTGATCAGTTGACCCTTCTCACCTTGCTTGCGTGGTTTCTGACGTTTGTTTTTTTGATTAACGCCCTCGACTACGACCTTGTTTTCACTCGGCATCGCTTTTAGCACCTTACCCTTTTTACCTTTGTCGGTGCCGGTCAGCATTATTACATTGTCTCCTTTTTTAATCATGGTATTTAAACTACTTCTGGCGCCAAAGACGCGATTTTCTGATAACCTTTTTCGGCAATTTCGCGCGGAATGGGACCAAAAATACGACCACCTTTGGGATCTTTTTTGCCTTTTTCAATAATCACCACGGCATTTTCATCAAAGCGAAGATAGGAACCGTCCTTGCGTCGGAAAGGCGCTCGCTGACGCACCACCACCGCCTGCACCACGTCTTTTTTCTTGGTCGCCTTGCGTGGTTCAGCCGTCTGCACGGACAAGATCACCAATTCGCCAATCCGCGCATAACGCTTTTTGGAACCACCAAGCACTTTGAAAACCCGGCCGATTTTAGCACCGGTATTATCTGCAATTTTTACAATAGAGCGGTCTTGGATCATGATGTTATTTCTCGAAAACTACTTCAAAATTTTTATCTTTCGACATTGGTCGACATTCGCGAATGGTAACTGTTTCACCCACTTTACAACGATTCTGTTCATCGTGAGCTTTATACTTTTTGTCACGCTTTAAAAACTTGCCATATTTAGGGTGCTTGATATAGCGAGGCACTTTGACCACTACCGTCTTAGCCATTTTGTCGGACACGACGATGCCTTGCAAAACTTTAGAGTTGTTATCTTTAATTGTAGACATGATAATTATTATTTATCTCCTTCATTTAAAGTAGTTAAAATCCGAGCGATATCTTTACGCAAATCACGACCAGCTTTAACATTTTTAGTCCGACTACCGGAAATACCAAATCGAAAAGCCCGGGCTGATTCCCGCTTGTCAGCCAGTAATTGATGTAAATCTTTTTCCGTCTTATTTTTTAATTCTGAAATCTTCATCCCGTTAGAAACAGATCGCGATCTTTCGATCGTTCACTGTGTAAATTAAATTTTGATAAATATCTTTCATATAATTGGTTTAAAATTTTTGGCGCGATCGCGGTTTCTAACGGGATTCATCCCGTTAGAAACCGCGATCAAGTGACCGTTTTCTGCGTTTATTAATTCCTGATAATTTTCTTGTTTATAATACATTTTTTTAATTTTTGCAAGCGATCGCGGTTTCTAACGGGATTCATTACCCTAGCGACTGATGATGCGAGTTTTAACCGGTAATTTAGCGCCAGCTTTACGCAAAGCTTCGCGGGCAATGGCATCGGTCAAGCCATCAACTTCAAAAATAATTCGGCCCGGCGTTACTTCGGCCTGATAGCCTTGCGGGTCACCCTTACCCTTACCCATACCCACTTCGGCTCCCTTGGCAGTAAAAGGGCGATCAGGAAAAATGCGGATCCATAACTTGCCAGTTTTTTGCATTTGGCGAGAAATAGTCTTGCGAGCGGCTTCGATCTGATTGGATTTGATTCGGCCAGTTGTCTCCGCCTTCAGACCAAAATTACCAAAAGACAAATTTGCACCACGAGTAGCTAAGCGCACCTTGTTGGGATTGGTCCGGCCGGTCTGCCATTTGCGAAATTTTACTTTTTTGGGCAACAACATGTTAGTTTAATTAATTCTTGGCTTTATCATTAAAAATTTCTCCGCGATAAATCCAAACTTTAACTCCGACCACTCCATAAGACAAATAGGCTTTTTCTCGAGCAAAATCAATATCGGCGCGCAAAGTCTGGAGAGGCACTTGACCCAAACGCAAACTTTCTACTCGGCCCATTTCCGCTCCACCCAAACGGCCAGACAAAGTCACTTTGATCCCTAGCACTCCTTTGGATTGCATCGTCTTTTCCATTGCCTGCTTCATCACTCGGCGGAAAGGCAAACGCTTTTCCAAACCTTCGGCAATCATATAGGCAACAATAGCGGAATGACTTTCCGGATCTTTGACTTCTTCAATATCAACTCGAACTTCCCGAGGCATCGTCAACTTAGCTTTTTGAATCTTGGCTAGAATCTCAGCTTTCAATTTGGTTGAACCTTCACCACTGCGACCGATCACCATACCCGGGCGAGCAGTTTTAATAATGATCCGATAAATATTTTGATTGCGTTCCATTTCTACTGTATCAACATACATCCCGCGCAAACGCTTTTCGAGAAATTCTCGCAATAAAACATCGGTCTTTAAAAATTCTTGATACTGACCCTTGAGCGTGCCAAACCAGCGCGACTTCCAGTCGCGAATAATTCCTAGACGATGAGCATATGGATGAACTCGGTGAGTCATGATGGTTATTCTTTTACCCCTAGGACCAATTTAATATGGCTGTTTTTGCGTCGCAGAGGATAAGCTCGACCATGAGCGCCGGGAAAAAATCTTTTCATAACTAAACCTTTATCGACAGCAATCTCTTTAATAAAAAGTTTGGCTTTTTCCACTTTATTATTATGAACAGCATTCGCCACCGCTGAAGCCAATAATTTTTTCAAAATCGGCGAAGCTTTTTTAGTCAAAGCGTCCAACTGTGCTTCGGCATCAACTACCATCTGGCCACGCAAAAAATCTGCCGCGAGACGAACCTTGCGAGGAGCTTGACGATAATTGTTCAAGATAGCTTTCATCCCGTTAGAAACAGATCGCGATCTTTCGATCGTTACTGGTATAAATTAAATTTTGATAATTGGTTTTCATATAATTGGTTTTAAATTTTGTCGCGATCGCGGTTTCTAACGGGATTCATGTTATTTTATAAATTTTAATTATTTTTTCTTAGTATCAGTGGTCGCTTTGGCCGCTTTAGCAGCCGAGATTTCGGCATCCTTTTTCTTTTGCTCTAATTCTTTCTGCATTTTACCGCCGTGACGAGTAAATTTACGAGCCAAAAGTGAAACCTACCATTTCCGGACTAATCTGACTGCGACGAGCCCAAGTTTTGATCACACCAGAATCAGCCGGTTTCTTGCCGGCAATTTTTTTCAATAATTTTTCATCCAAATATGGACCTTTAGCGAGTGATCGTGACATAAAAAAGCTCGCCATGAGCTCGGTTAATATCCTAGCAAATTAAGGCCCTTTGTCAAATTTTCTCCCTCTGGAGAAAATAAAAAACTCCCCGAAGGGAGCTTTTTATTTTCTTTTCTTGTTTTTGCGACGAGAAACAATCAGAACATTTGAGTATTTTTTGGCTCGACGAGTTTTGCGACCACCAGTCACCTTACCCCAAGCCGTCTTTGGCCGACGAGTACCACGACCTTGGGCGCCTTCACCTCCACCGTAGGGGTGATCAACTGGGTTCATGGCGCTACCGCGAACCGTCGGACGAATACCCTTCCAACGACTACGTCCAGCCTTGCCATAATTCATCAAGCGATATTCTTCATTGGAGACCGCACCAATCGAGGCCCAAGCCTTTTCACTGATTTTTCGCACTTCCGAAGAAGGCATTTTTAAGTTGGTATAGCCAGCATCCGAAGCTAAAACTTCAGCATAAGCGCCAGCCGAACGGACCAGTTTGGCACCACCATTTGGTTTGACTTCGACATTATAAACAAAAGTTCCAACCGGAATTTTAGACAAAGGCAGACGATTGCCCGGTTTGACCTCGGCTTTAGCCGAAGCGATAACCATGTCTCCCACCTTGACAGTCGCCGGCGCTAAAATATAGCGACGCTCACCATCAGCATAACAAGCCAGAGCGATAAAACCGGAACGGTTAGGATCATATTCTACAGATTCGATCTTGGCGGGAATCTCTAATTTATTAAAAACAAAATCCAATTCACGATAAGCGCGCTTGTGACCACCACCTTTGTGTCGCACCGTGATCCGACCGTGATTATTACGGCCAACTGAACGCTTGCCACCCTTGGTCAGAGCTTTGTGGGGAGCATCGGTCGTCAAAACTCCGCGATAGGATACCACGCTCATTTGCCGTCTCGATGGAGTTGTTGGTTGATATTTCTTCATCCCGTTAGAAACAGATCGCGATCTTTCGACCGTTACTGGTATAAATTAAATTTTGATAATTGGTTTTCATAATAATTGGTTTTAAATTTTTGGCGCGATCGCGGTTTCTAACGAGATTCATAATATTAGCTTTCTATTTTCTCCCCCGCCTTCAAAAAAACCATGGCTTTTTTAACCGCCGCTCTGGTTCCAACTTTGCCCTTGCGCGTAATTTTCTTGGCCGGCAAATTGATAATATTGATTCGAGTTGGCACCACTTTGTAAAGTCGAGTCACTTCTCTTTTGATTTCTGTCTTGTTGGCGGAAGGATCGATAACAAAAGTGTAGACCGGATATTTACCTTCGGTCAAAACCGTCGCCTTTTCGGTAATACGAGGTTGCGATAGGATCGTTTGATTATTTAAATTTTTACCGATTTTAGACATGATATTATTTCATTCTCTCTTTAAAAGAAGTGATGATTGGCTCGGCCCCAGCCAAAACAACATATTTGTAAGTGATCAAATCCAGCGGATTAACATTACGCGCTTCGGACACTTGAGTGCTCTTGAGATTGGCAAAAGCTTTTTCCAGTTTAGGATCTTTGGTTGGTGTTACCACCAAGGCTCGACGACCGCGCAAATAATTAATTTTTTCAAAACCTTTAATAGTTGAGAATTTCTTCATAACGTCATCGGCCGTCTTGGTTTTACCGGCGACATCAAATTTGTCGACAAACAGCATTTCGCCATCTTTAAATTTTTGCGATAACAAGACCGTCAAAGCTTTGGTCTTCATTTTCTTGTTAATTTTCTTCTTGAAATTAACATCTTTGGTCGGACCATGAGTGACACCGCCACCAATCCAAATCGGTGAACGGCTAGAGCCGTGACGAGCGCGACCGGTGCCTTTTTGGCGCCAAGGCTTTTTACCACCACCAGATACTTCACTCCGGTCTTTGGCATGAGCGATCACCTCGCGCGAGTTGGCCACCATCGAAAAAACCACTTGATGAACCAAATCAGCATTCCATTTCTGGCCAAACAAAGCAGTATCAAGCTTTAATTCGCCCGCTTTATCGCCCTTTTGATTGTAGAGAGTCGTTTCCATAAGCTATTTCATCACTATTTCCACCAAAGAACCTGGCCGACCCGGCACCGCGCCCTTGACCAAAATTTCCTTGGCTTCTTGGTTGATTTTAACAATTTTGACATTTTTTAAAGTGATTCGATCAGAACCCATTCGGCCGGCCATGCGCATACCCTTGAAAACGCGTTGAACACCACCCACGCCAATAGAACCCGGCTCACGCTCGGAGTGCTTCTGACCATGAGAACGTCGGCCTCCTTTGAAACCGTGACGTTTAACGACACCTTGGAAGCCTTTACCCTTGCTGGTACCGGCAATTTCTACCGTGTCACCCTCGTTAAAAATGGACAGATCGATGGGGTCGCCGATTTTGTAATCAGCCGAGTTGTCGGTCGTAAATTCGCGCAAGTATTGAAAAGCGATATTTTCTTTACCAGACGCCTTTAGAGCCGGAGCAATGTGACCGCGTTCAGCCTTAGAGGTATTTTTAGCTCGTTTTTCGCCATAACCGATTTGGACCGAACCGGCCTGATTTTTATCAGCGGTTTTAACTTGGACAACCATCGCTGGGGCAACAGCAAGAACCGTGCCAACGACCGCTTGGCCATTGTCATCAAAAATCTGCGTCATTCGCTGTTTGGTGCCTAATAAAAACTTCATCCCGTTAGAGGTAGATCGCGATCCAAAAGAACGCTTTCTAGATTGATTACTGTTATTTATAAATATTTAAGCTCTAAAACAATACAAAAAATGGGCGATCGCGACCTCTAACGGGATTCATAACCGCAAAAGACGCAAATATAAAAGCCCTAGCGAGCTTTAAAGAATACTAGCAAAAAATTGCGGAATGTCAAACAGGGATCAGACGATCTCTTTTGAAATTATTTTAATTACGGACAATTAGATACCGCTGAAGGGTCAAAAGTTGCGACGTTAAAACCGGGCTGTCCATCAGTTAGCTCTTTACCCTGATTGCTACTGTCTACACACCACCACTTTGATCGATCAGCGGAAATGCTAGCGATCGCTACATACTTACTACAATTTGCACCAGAACAACCGGAAGTTTGGAAACCATAACAAGCAGTATAATTACTCATACCACTCGAGCTACTACATGCGACATTAGGAGTATTATTTATATATTTTCCAGAACAAATCACGGTACCAACAAAGGCGGTCCCACCAGAATTTTTAACGATATCACCCCATTGATTCTGAAAACCACTGTCTGAACAAACAGATAAGGGAATCCAAGTATTGTTTGTATTCATAATTACACCCATCACATTTCTTAAATTCGTCATCTCTTGTTTGACCGCCGCCCCTTTTGCTTTCTGTCTCGAAGCGCTTAATTGAACCGAGATGATGCCGGATAAAATACCAATGATAGCAATGACGACGAGAAGCTCGATGAGAGTAAAGCCTAGTTTTTTAGAATTTTTCATATGCTTTAAGTATATATCTAAAAAATGAGAAAGGTTGTGGATAACATGTCCCCAAAAAGTTCCTCAATGCCCAACCTTACGGAATCATTTAGCGAAGCCAATCACAATTTGTCAGCCTTGCGAAGCCCTCGCCGGCATGGTTCCCGCCCTTATGAATTTTCGTTCTGAGCTTGTCGAAGAATTAGGGCGGGACGGCAGGAGCGAAGCAGAGAAAAAGTCCCCGCTGGGGACTTTTTCGTGCTGACAAATTGTGATTGGCGAAGCGCCTACATCATTTTGACATCAATGTTCACCCCACTAGGCAAATTCAAATTGGTCAAACTCTCGATAATCTTGGGCGACGGACTCATAATGTCCACCAAACGCTTGTGGACCCGCATTTCAAATTGTTCCCGAGAATTCTTGTCGATAAAACTGGAACGATTGACGGTATACTTTTTAATCTCGGTCGGCAGAGGAATCGGGCCTTGGATTTTGGCGTCATGACGAGAAGCCGTGTCCATGATTTGCTTGACACTGGCATCCAAAATCTTGTTTTCGTAGGCCGAAACCCGAATGCGCAATTTTGAAGCCTCGTCACCTCCAGCTTTGCTTTTGGCTTTAGTTTTAGGTTTTTTAGTCGTAGTCACCACAGTATTATTTCTTTAATTAGGCGGTAATTTTAGTCACCACCCCAGCACCAACCGTGCGACCACCTTCGCGGATAGCAAAGCGTTGCTTTTCTTCCAAAGCGACTGGGGCCACTAACTTGACCAAGAAAGTCACGGTATCACCAGGCATGACCATTTTGGTATTTTCGTCCAAGGTCACTTCGCCAGTCACATCAGTCGTCCGCATATAGAATTGAGGCTTGTAGCCGGTGAAAAACGGAGTATGACGGCCACCTTCTTCCTTTTTCAAGATGTAGACTTCGGCGGAAAATTCAGTGTGAGGAGTAACCGAACCCGGCTTGGCCAAAACTTGACCGCGGGTAACATCATCCTTTTTCAAACCACGAAGCAAGAGACCGGCATTGTCGCCAGCGATACCTTCGTCGAGTTGTTTGTTGAACATTTCGATACCGGTGACAGTCGTCTTGGCAGTATTTTTCAAACCGACAATTTCGATTTCTTCACCAACTTTAACCGAACCGCGCTCGATACGACCAGTTACGACCGTGCCCCGACCTTCGATCGAGAAAATGTCTTCTACTGGCATCAAGAATGGCTTGTCGGTCTCACGAACTGGATCTGGAAAGAAAGTATCCATCGCTTCAGCTAAAGCCAAAATCGGTTTGGCCGATTCATCATCGACAGACTTGGCATCCAAAGCTTTCAAGGCAGAACCGCGAATAACCGGCACATTGGCGCCATCATATTGCTGTTTGGTCAAAAGCTCGCGGACTTCTTCTTCTACCAAATCCACTAATTCTGGATCATCCACCATATCTACCTTGTTCAAGAAAACAATAATTTTTGGCACACCAACTTGGCGAGCCAAAAGCACGTGCTCTCGAGTCTGAGGCATAATACCGTCAGTCGCGGCCACTACAATCACCGCACCATCCATTTGAGCGGCACCGGTAATCATGTTTTTAATGTAGTCAGCGTGACCCGGGGCATCAATGTGCGCATAGTGACGCTTGGCGGTCTCGTATTCGTTGTGCGAGAGAGCAATGGTAATACCACGCTCGCGTTCTTCTGGAGCGTTATCGATTTCATTCACCCCGCGCATTTTTACCTTGTTGCCCGCCAAATTCAGGACGTGCAAAATGGCCGCGGTCAAAGTGGTCTTGCCGTGGTCAACGTGGCCAATAGTACCGACGTTCACGTGTGGCTTGGACCGATCAAATTTGTCTGCCATATGTTTTT
>Ga0076090_119_pt1 | contig 11721 bp, 10 predicted proteins | sample RifGroC1_FD_68229 | JGI IMG/M metagenome (GOLD analysis project Ga0076090, IMG submission 68229) | Parcubacteria bacterium GW2011_GWC1_43_11b | reverse complement strand
CCTACCTCTCTCTTGCAGGTCGCCGGAGCGACCGCTCCGAAAATTACTCTCTCTGACACCGATGCTACTACCAACCAAAAACATTGGTTCATTGAGTCAAACACTGGGGCTTTCTCTATCGGTACCACTTCTGATGCTTTAGCCACTAATGCTACTTATCGCGCTTTGACGATTGACTCAACGGGTAAGGTGGGGATAGGTTCTACCACACCAGTTTCTTTATTCTCTGTTCAAGGCCCGCTCTCTAGCTCGGGTATCGTTTCAACCATCAGTGCTGGTAATCCTGGCTTTGTCGCCTTGATTGAAAATGTTCAAGGTTCGACCTATGCTTCTGGATTAAGAATAAATGTTAATGGTACTGCTTCCGCCGCTAATTCTTCTGGTCTACTTTCAGTTCAAGAAGGTGGAACGAGTAGGTTCTTAGTGGATGGGGATGGCAATGTTGGTATCGGTGACTCTTCCCCCGCTTCTCTCTCCTCGACATCTATTCCACCACTAAATCCGCCATCGGTTTTTCCGGCGCTTCGGGTTCAACCTACAAATGGACGATGGGTATGGATGTCACTAATGCTGGTCGTTTCTCGATCGCTTCTTCGACAGCTCTCGGCACAACGGATCGACTGGTCATTCTCGGTAATGGTTATGTCGGTATCGGGACGACAACTCCGGCTAAAACTTTGGATGTCTACGGCGATGCGGTTTTTGGTACCGGCGTGGCTGGGGATAGCGTGATCGATTTTTCGATTCAAAGTGTCACCAAGTGGGTGATGGGCGCCGACGACAGCACGACCAACGACGACTTTGTTATTTCCACTAGTTCCCTAGGCACCAGAAATCTTTTTGTCATTAGCGGTAATTCCGGCAATGTGGCGATTGGCACGACCACTGCTTCGACCACTAGTAAATTTGCTGTCTATATCAGTTCGACGGTACAAGGCGGCGTTTTGACCACCACTGGCGGTTGGATTCAAGGTTCCGATGCGCGTTGGAAGAAAGATGTTACTGATCTGGAATCGCCGTTGGACAAAGTCATGCGTCTGCGTCCGGTGCGCTACAATTGGAAAGATGAAGAAGCGACGACGACTGGCCGACATATTGGTTTTATTGCTCAAGAAGTCGAAGGGGTGGCGCCGGAATTGGTCGGCGATATGAATGGTTTCAAAGCTTTGTCTTATGCCGAATTTGCTCCGCTTTTTGCCGGCGCGATTCAGGAACAACAGACTCAAATCGAGGATATTCAAGCGATCTTTGGTTTTTCTTCGACGACCGCTGAAGGTTGGCTGGTGGCTTCCAGTGATGAATTGACTGATATTGCCGATCAATCTAGTTTGACTCTGGCGCTGGAGGTTTTGACCGAAGAATTCAGCACCGGTTTGAAGATTAGTAAAGAATTCTTCACGGCCAAGATTGTGGCGATGGTCGGTTTGTTTGATCGGGTAACGACCAAATGGCTGGAAGTGGACAAAGGCATGACGGTCAAAGACAAAGCCACCGGCTCGTATTATTGTATTTATGTTGAAAATGGGATGCAAAAAACCGAGCCGGGCAAATGTGATGAAGTGATGGCTAGTGGTTACGTCGCGCCGAGTTCTTCGTCCTCGGCTGGTTCGACGGTGACGGGGTCAAGTGATAGCGGTGGGGGTAGTGGTGGGGAAAATGGTTCTTCTGGTGGCTCAAGTGGTAGTGATAATGGAGCTGGCGCGAGTAGTGAAGCGAGTAGCGATGAAAGTGACATTGGTTCGACGACTGATAGCACAACTGACACTGGCGATACTGTCCCACCAGCAAGTGATAGTGGTTCTGGCACGACCGAATCTGACGCTGATAATGTCATCTCGCCAGTAAGTGATAGTGGTTCCGAAGTGGCGCCATCGTCTGAACCAACCCCACCAGCTCCTGATTCTACCGCGCCTGCCGATACTTCTTCTCCAGCCACTGAAGCTGTCTCTACTAATCCATAATTCCACCAAATTTTAATTTCCGCTAGGCAAGGCCTAGGGATATCCCTAGGCCTTGCCTAGCGGAAGAGAGAGAAGACCGTCTCCTGGAATAATTAGGTATAAACAAAAAAGCACCGCCTAAGGACAAAACCGTAAGAGGTACTTTTCCATATGTATTCATTCTTGATTATAGACTAATTGGTTCGTCACGACAATACATACCATTGACAAAAATATTTTATCCTATATACTACCAATATCAGACTTGAACGGCATCCTAAATGGGTGCCGTTCATCGTTTGTTTTAAGAGTCTTCTTCCATGTCAGTTCTCCTCAAACGCTCGCGTAAATATTCAAAATCCATAAATTTGTCTCCAGCGAAGCGTTTAATTTCTCTAGCAGTTCTTGGTCCGCGAGCAAGCATTAAAACTTCTTTTTTACCCACCCTTCGAAGATGTTTTAATACTGGTAAAAAGTCTCCATCACCAGAAAGGACGATAACACGATCAAACGCATTCTTGTCACGCATAAGATAAAAAGTCATTTCAACATCGCAATTCGCCTTCCGTTTTTGGTTGCCTTCTTCATCCTCATACATTTTCACTGGTTTCAATATTAGTTTGTAACCAAACTTCTCAAGTTTTTGATAAAAATGCACTTGCTTAAGGTGACGATCAAACAGGATAAGTTTAGCGCTGGTTAAATCTTCTTTGTTTTTCTCAACATATTCAACAAGATATCTTTCGAGATCTTTCAAGGAAACAGTGTTGTTGGCTAGATAGTCAAAAGGAAATTTGTGTATTTCCACTCCTCCAAAATAATATATTTGAGACACCCCAAATCGTTCTCGAAGATATTCATATAGTTTTTCAAGGTCTATACTCCAACCAAGTGATTTTTTTCCACCATAAAAAAGATTTGAGGCATCAATGTAAGCATAGGTACGCATATTCAAGTTATTATAACATAAATTCTTTAAAAACTCCCCCAGAAGACGGTCTTATGTAAAACATAAGACCGTCTTCTGGGGCTTTCGATCGTTGTTACTTTTTTCTCGTCAAAAACATAGGAATAGATTATAATACAGATAAAATATGCCTGATCATCCCACTCAAATCAAAAAAATATTTCTGATCGCTAGCGCAGTGGTGGTGGTAGCGATGATCAGTTTGGCCGTGGTGAAAGAGCGACAAAATGCCAAGGTGATAGCCGGTTTTGATGAGAGTTTGAAATTAAAGGCGACCGCCGACCAGATTTTATCGATCACCGATTATTCAGGTGGTGATCCTAACGGAATGGTCAAATATACTTATGTCACTAGCCAGAAAGTGCCACCGGAGACTTACAAAGGGTTGAAAGAAGACTTATCCAAACGCACCGCTAACGCTCAAATTTTTCTGAAATCAGTGACGCCGATCAGTAAAAAATTGCAAAAAGAAGAATATGTCGGCAAATTTTATTCCGGCAAGCCATTTTATAACGACGGCAAGGGTTGGCGTCAGACCGGTGTGGCCACGACCACCAAAATCGCTTTTTTGACTCAAACTAGACCGACTTTGTTGGCGCAAACAAAGAGATTATTGGGAACAAAAGTTTTTGCTGATACTTTTTATTCTGGAGCGGGAGATGGATATGTTCAGTATGGTCTGACCTATGATGTTAATACATGGGCGACAGTTCATGATTCTGCAACAGGCGACGCTTATCCTACACTTACTTCGGTTTTAGTACAGGGCTCTAAAAACTCAATAAGTGCAAAGTGGGTCATCGACAGGGCTTTTCTACCCTTTGACACCTCTGCAATTTCATCTGATTCATCAATCGCATCAGCTAATCTCAGTGTCTATGTGACCGCTGTTTCTGATGGCAATAACGATGGCAATGACTACATTAATGTTGTCCAAACAACGCAAGCTGATTCTAGTACCTTAGTCTCTGCTGATTATAATAATACAGGAACAATAGAAGGGGCGACGGCAGTAGATCTTACAACTGGATTCACTATTAATGTTTACAACACTTTTACTCTAGATTCTACTGGTCTCAATTGGATTACAGTAAATAATGCATCTTCCGTCTGTAGTGCTACTACTGGGGTTACTTGCTTAGGGTTAAGAGAAGGACATGATATAAACAACGCTCAACCATCTAATTTAAATATGTTGTTATTTTCTACTTCAGAAGAAGCCGGCACTTCTCAAGATCCATACTTGACTATTACCTATAGTAGTATTCAGAATCCGTCGTTAATAGTTAATAGCGTTAGTAGTGGCAGTGCAGTTAAGGTTAATAGCGTTAGTAGTGGAAATACAATCAGAGTAAACAGTAATCAGTAGAGTTAATTATCGCACAAAAAGTATTGACAATTTAACTTAATAAGCGTATAATGTCTGTAGTAAGTTCTCTGACAAGAAACTTGTTTATGGTCATGTTTATTGATCTGCAGATAGTGAAAATAATAGAACAAACAACCAAAAGAGGAGAGAGTAGTCATGAAAGAAGAAAGGAATACTGGACTAAGGGGTATCGGTAAATATATTCTGTGGAAACTTCGGTGGGTTGAGTGTACAGTGCTACTGGTATTTTTTGCTGTACCTCTTGTCTTCACGGTCGGTAGAGTTACGGAAGTGATGAGTCGGTCGTCGTTCATGGTTGAACCACTTCCGGTTGTCATAACTCACGCGACCTCTGACAGATTTGTTGCCGACGATAATTTTAGCCTTGGCGTTAGCGATGACGCAAAGGCTAAGATCAGTTATCTTGGAAACAACTTTGTCGCGTGGTTTTTGGGGTCTAGGGGTAAGGTCGAAGAGGCCTCATCCAACGAACAAACTCTCTCTTGCGTGAGACTGAAAGAACCGCTTGTGGATGGACCTATTATTGAAGAGCTTGGAGGAGTAGAAAAAGCAGAGGCCACTCTTTCTGAGATGTTTTCTCTTTTGGGGGAACAGAAGGATGGCGAAGAGGGTAACCTCTTAACCGATGGTCGTGCTAATATCTTCTATGTCCGAGACTCTGTTGGTGTGTTACGTTCTGTCAGTCTGTCATGGAGTGGCATTGGATGGGTTATTGGTGCTCGTTCTACAGACAGTCCTGTTCTGTACGGTGTTGATAGCCGAGTTTTCTCGCATGGCTTTATTACTGAAGCTTCGAGAGTCTTAGCTTCACGACAACCTTTTTGACTTGACCACGAGTTTCTTGAGTGACGGACCGACTTCTGGCACTCCCTGCCGGCAGTCTCAGGCCCTGTTTTGCATCAGCACACAGGGTCTTTTCTTGTCTTAATTTTTCACTTTCCGCCTTCCCGCTTACCGCTAGGCAAGGCCTAGGGATATCCCATCCCTAGGCCTTGCCTAGCGGGGGGTGTTTAAAAACTTGACTTTTGATTGGGTTGATATATCATAAAAATACAATCTAGCTAAATCCCCCCGGCTCTGTAACAGGATCCGGGGGTTTAGTTTAGGTTAATTTTTCTGTTATTATATATAGTATGAAAATCCTTGTTATTTTTGATGGCAGTAATTTTTATCATTATACAAAGAGAATTCTTCCTGATGCTCATTTGACAACTTTTAACTATAAAAAATTAACAGAAATTATTACTGGTGTTGATAATAGTCTGGTTCAGTATTGTGTTGGAGAGATTAGAAGAGAAAAGAATAATGAGAAATCAGAACAAATGTATGCTGGCCAGCAATCTCTTTTTTATAATTTAAACAAACAGGGGATTGATGTAGTGAAAGGTTTTATGCTAAAAATCGATGGTGTTTACCAAGAAAAAGGTGTTGATGTCAGAATTGCTCTGAATATTCTAAAAGGAGCTCTGAAAAATGACTATGATGAGTGTTATGTTATATCTTCCGATACAGATATTATTCCAGCTATAAAAGATGCTAGAAATGAAGGTAAAAAGATTATTTATGTTGGTTTTGAAAATTTTATCAGTCGAGCGATGAAAAACAATTGCTCCAGAACTTTTATTTTAAAAGCAAAAAATTTATCAGGCTGTATTCAGTGACGAATGTTAAGGCTAATTCAAATAATCAAGGTCCCAGACCCTGTTTTGCGCAAGCACACAGGGTCTTTTCTTTGTCTTAATTTTTCAATTTCCGCCTTCCCGCTTACCGCTAGGCAAGGCCTAGGGATATCCCATCCCTAGGCCTTGCCTAGCGGAGAAAAGTTGTTTGATATAAAATAGAAATAGTATGGCTATAAGAAAAATATCTTTTGCTGTTGATGAATATTATCACATCTATAATCGTGGTGTGGAAAAACGAATAATTTTTAATACTGAACCGGACAAGCATCGATTCTCTAAGTTAATTTACCTATGCAACGGCACTAATTCTTTTAAGTTTGATGAATTGGTAAAAGGTAACGAATATTTTTTTGATCGCGGTGAACCAATTGTTGATATTTGTGCTTATTGTCTAATGGATAATCATTACCACTTGCTCATAAAAGAAATAAAGGAAGGTGGGATAACTTCTTTTATGCATCGACTTGGTGGTGCTTACTCGGCTTATTTTAATACTCTCAATGAACGATCGGGATCTTTATTTGGCGGGAAATTTTCTGCCAAACATGCTTCTGATGATAATTATTTACAATATTTGATTGCTTATATTCACCTTAATCCGATTAAAATGATTGAACCAAGTTGGAGGGAAGAAGGGATAAAAAATTTAGATCAAGCAAGAGAATTTATTAAGCAGTATCGTTTTTCTAGTTATATTGATTATTTTGGTAAGGGTCGGAATGAAAATCGTATTTTAAAGATGGATTCCTTGCCCGAATATTTTGATAATAAAAAAGAGTTTGATGAATATATCGATGATTGGTTGAAATTCAAAAATGAATATGAATCTCCGCTAAGCCTTGCCTAGCGGAAGTAGCGGAAGGATATTTTTTTGTTTGAAAGCGGTTTTCGTTTCGTAATTTTGCTTATCAACAGTTTGGAAGTCGCGCCAGCTCCAGTGTGGAGTTATAATAGAGTCAAGAAATTAAAAAATACACTCAAACTTGTGTCTGGCCACGAATTTGGGTGCATCGATTTTTAATTATTAGCTTGCGTTAACCAAAAAATATGCCCAAAAATAAAAAAGCGGTTGTCCGCCAAGTGTCGCCGTTAGTGATTAAAAAAATTAAAAAACGCGATGGGACAGTCGTGCCTTTTGGGGTGGATAAAATTTCCAATGCTATTTTTAAGGCCATGAAGGCCAGTGGTGAAGGTGATGAAGCTGGAGCTCAGAAAGTGGCGCTGGCGGTCGCTAAAGAACTGACCAAGAAAGCCAAAATAGTCGGCAAGGATTATATCCCGGGCATCGAAGAAATTCAGGACTTGGTAGAAAAGGAATTGGTTCTGCATCAATTCCCAGCCGTGTCCAAAGCTTATATTTTGTATCGTGAACGCCGAGCTGAGTTGCGCCGAGAACGCGGAGAAGTGCCACGACCGGTTCGTGATCTGGTAACGGCCGGTAAAAAATATTTTAAAAATCAATTATCAGAATTTGTTTATTACACGACTTATTCCAAATGGTTGCCAGAAAATGGCCGACGCGAAACTTGGATCGAAACGATTGATCGCTATGTGGATTTTATGAAAGAAAATCTGGGCAGTAAAATGATGCCCAAAGAATACGAAGAAGTTCGCAACTATATGCTCGGAATGAAAGCCATGGGTTCGATGCGACTTCTCTGGGGGGCGGGCAAAGCGGCGCGCGCCACTAATGTTTGCGCCTACAATTGTTCCTATGTGGCGCCGACGAAATGGCAAGATTTTGGCGAGATTATGTATGTTTTAATGTGTGGCACCGGTCTCGGTTATTCTGTCGAACATCAAACAGTGGAGCAGTTGCCGATGATTAAAAAACAAAACGGCGCCAAAGCTTTTGTCCATCAGATTGCCGATAGTAAAGAAGGTTGGGCTGAAGCTTTTGTTCTCGGTTTGAATACTTGGGCCGATGGCAAGGATGTAGTTTTTGATTATTCGCTCGTCCGACCGCAGGGCGCGCGTCTGCATACTATGGGTGGCCGATCATCCGGTCCAGAGCCATTGCGCAACCTGTTGGATTTTTCGCGTGCCAAGATGTTGGCTCGTCAAGGTCGCCGACTGACCACTCTCGATGTTCACGATATTATTTGCAAAACCGGTGAGGTGGTAGTGATGGGTGGGGTGCGACGTTCTGCCCTGATTTCTTTGTCTGATTTGGACGACAACGACATGCGTGAAGCCAAAAATGGTCAGTTTTATTTGAATCATCCGGAGCGAGCGATGTCCAATAATTCAGCGATTTACAATGAAAAACCGACCATCGAACAATTTTTAGATGAATGGGTCAATTTGGTCAAAAGTGGTTCGGGTGAACGGGGGATTTTTAATCGCGGTGGTTTGAAAGCCCAATTGCCGGCACGGCGATGGGAGAAATTTGCACCTGATGCCGATACCGCCGGTCTTAACCCTTGCGGTGAGATCGTTTTGAAATCAAAACAATTTTGTAATTTGTCAGAAGTCGTCGCTAGAGCGAATGACACCGTGGCTGACCTAAAGGACAAGGTGCGAGTGGCGACCATTCTCGGCACCTATCAATCGACTTTGACCGATTTTACTTTCTTGTCGAAAGACTGGAAGAAAAATTGTGAAGAGGAGAGATTGCTCGGTGTCTCGATTACTGGTCACTGGGATTGTCCAGCCTTGCGCAAACCGGAAGTGTTTGAAGCCTTGAAAAAAGTCGCCATTGAGACCAATAAAAAATATGCCAAACGTTTTGGGATCAATGCTTCGACGGCGGTTACTTGTGTCAAGCCGTCCGGCAATGGTTCACAACTTTTCGATACTTCTTCCGGCTGTCATCCGCGCTATGCCAAGTATTATATTCGTCGAATTCGGATCGAAAAACACAATCCGGTTTTTATGATGTTGAAAGATATGGGCGTGCCATATTATCCGGAAGTCGGTCAGAGTGAAAATACCGCCACTACTTTTGTCTTGGAATTTCCGGTCAAAGCGCCGGAGCGAGCGGTCGTCCGCAATGATATTAACGCTTTGGATCATTTGGAATATTGGAAAATTGTCAAAAAACATTATACCGAACACAATCCGTCGGTGACGATCTCGATTGCTTCCGACGAATGGCTGAAAGTGGGTAATTGGGTTTATGAAAATTGGGAGATTGTCGGAGGTTTGTCTTTTTTGCCTAAATCCGACCATCATTACAAGTTGGCGCCCTATGAAGAAATTTCCAAAGAACGCTATGAGGAAATGGCCAAGAATTTTCCGGACATTGATTTTTCTAAAATCGTTCTTTATGAGTATGATGACACTACGACCGGTTCCAAAGAATTGGCTTGTTCAGCCGGCACTTGTGAAATAGATTTTGTGTCAGCCGGCAGTGTCGATGCAGATAAACAAGAAGAGAAGAAATAGGTGGCTCAACTTATTAAATTTAAAAGCACAGAAAACCCACCAGCGAGGGGTTTTCTTCTGCTCCATGTGACCATTTTGCCATTGTTCTCCGCTTCGCTACGAACGTTTCGCCGATGGCAAAAACCATGCTGGTCACCATTACGCAAGGCTTTTAAATTCAATAAGTTTTGCTTCAGTTGTTGGTAAAAACCATGCCGGCAGGGCTATGCAAGGGTTTCAAATTGGATTAGCTCCGCTTCCATTACCCCCCATTGTCAAGGTGTCACCTTGACAATGGGGGGTTGGAGATTTTTGTTTTTTATGTTATAATTGGAAGAGCTGGTCAGTAGGCAGTCGCTCTTTGTCGCAAGACAGGGGGAGGAAAGTCCGAACACTGTCGTCATACCTTTCGAGGTGTGGCGGTAAAATGGTAGCGGGTAACGCCCGTCTGGTGTAAACCAAGAGGTGCGAACAGAAACGACCCGGTTAAGTCCGGCTGAAACGGCAAAATCCTTACTGCAGTGCAAGGCCGTGTCTGCACACCAATCATGGCATTGTGTCTAAGTTTTTTGTAAATTTGAAACTAGATTCAATACTAAACAATCTAAAATTCAATTGGTTTTTAAAAATTGATTTTAGACACAAAAAACGATGCCATAATTGGTGTGCAGAAGTGCCGCTAGAACCAAGTAGTAATATTTGGTCCAGATAAATGATTGTCCAAGACAGAATTCGGCTTATCGCTGGCCAGCTAAAATAAATACCCCACCTCGCGAGGTGGGGTATTTATTTTAGCCTAAAAGCAGTTTTTTGACTCGAATTTTGCCGGTTTTGGCATTGTCGCGAATGAATTTTAGAATATCTTTTATTTTATAGAGGCGATAAGTGTTGGTCTGGCGCACCGCCGGCAATTTGCCGGTTTTATCCCAATGACGTAAAGTGCTGGGTGATGAATCTAAAATATCCGCTGCCACTTTTATGGTGACAAAGTTCTTTTTTTCAGCCATTGTGATTTTAGCGACGGGCATAGTATAATAAGTCAAGTTTAATAGTAGATTATTCCAATAAAAATAAGATGCAACTTTTCACTGACAAGGATTCGTGGCTTTCTGGTGACAATCTGGCTAGGAGCTTGTTTTTTATCATTTTTTTACTTTTTCCGATGATCGTTTTACCGTTTTCCGGTTTATACCTGGAAAGTTTCAAATACCTCTGGCTATCTCTGGGGGTGGTAGCGATATCTTTTTTCTGTCTAATTAAAGCTTATAAAAACAAAAATTGGCGTTTGACGAAAAATCCCATCATTTATGGTCTGTTGGCAATAGTTGGTGCCACTTTTTTGACCGCGACTTTATCGGAAAGTCCGCTCAATGCTCTCTTGAGTTTTGAAAAAGATTCTTTTTTTTCGATCTTGTTTTTGTCGGCCATCGCTTTTTTACCATTGGCGATTTATCGGGTCAAAGATGATTTGTTAAAATTTAGTTTTCTTCTCGGCTTGACTTCTTTTTTTACCGCCCTATTGGAATTGGTTTTATTGTTGGCTAGTCGTTTTTTAAATTGGTCTATTTTTAAAAATTATCAGGGCTTGATCAGTCTTTCTTGGTTTGACCGATCTCTGTTTTTTGGTTTGGTGGTAGTTATTTCTCTCGTTTTGTTTGAATTCTTCGCCCGCAAGAAATCTTGGCGTCTGAAAGTTCTCTCGTTATTGCCCCTGATCATCTCGATGCTATTCTTGGTTTTAACCAATTATTTAGCGGTTTGGCTGATGTTGGCTTTTTGTTCTCTGGCTTTAATCGTTTTTTTGATCCGTCGCAGTGGTTGGGTGGAGATGATCAGTTTACCGGCGCTGATTTTAACCATCTCTATTGTCTTTGTTATCTTTAGTGCCCAAACTTCTTGGCTGAGTAAGGGGGTGAATTATGTCCAGCAATCCCTCCGAGTCAATATTTTTGAAGTTCGACCCAATTGGTCTAGTACTTGGGCTGTGACCAGAATGGCCATTAAAGCCGATCCTTTGACTGGCGTCGGACCGACTCTTTTTTGGCGCGCTTGGGATCTCTATAAACCAAAAGGTGTCAATGATTCTCCTTATTGGAATACCGATTTCAATTATGGTATCGGCTTTATTCCTTCGATGGTTACGACTGGTGGTCTACTTGGTCTCTTGGGTTGGTTGGCTTTTTTACTGGCAACGATTTTTGTTGTCGCTAAATCAGCTTTGGTTTTTTGGCAAAAACCGGATGAAAAAAATAGCCTATTGATCTTTTCTTTTCTTCCCGTGGTTTATTTGCTGTCGAGTCTGATTTTTCGTATTCCCGGTTTGGTAAATTTAGCCCTCCTTTTTATCTTTCTTGGTTGGTTGATGGTCGCATGGAA
>Ga0076090_118_pt1 | contig 11933 bp, 9 predicted proteins | sample RifGroC1_FD_68229 | JGI IMG/M metagenome (GOLD analysis project Ga0076090, IMG submission 68229) | Parcubacteria bacterium GW2011_GWC1_43_11b | reverse complement strand
ATGGCAATTTTGTCGATGTCGACCATCATATCTATTTGAAATTGAATAAACCAGTTGGTAGCCATGAGATTTTAACGATTACCGGCCCACTAGGTTTTTCAACCCTCTTGCCTTTTAGTGATAAATACTTAGAAACGCCGACTCTTCAAGTCAATCAAGTCGGTTATTCTCCCCAAGCCACTCGACGCTATGCTTATGTTTCCAATTGGTTGGGAGACGGTGGTGATATTTTTTCGCTCTCTGATTTTCCTAGTCAAGCCAGTGTTTTAATTGACAATAGTGATCTGCTGACACCTCGTCTGTCGGTTGCCGGTAATAATAATTTGTCTATTGACTTGCGGTCAGCCAACGATGTTGATTCTGGTGGCAAGGTGATGGAGATAGATTTGAAAGACCTACCGGCTTCCGAAGGAACAGTTTATCGGATTCAAGTGCCTGGTGTTGGTGTGTCATGGCCAACTCAAGTTAGCAACTCGGCCGTTTTTAAGGCTTTTTATGCCAATTTACGCGCGATGTATTTCAATCGTTGGGGGCGTGATTTGAAATCACAATGGGCGGGAATTTGGGCCACTCATTCGCCAGATCATACCACCGTCTATACTTCCGATTACCCATCTAGCGATCGAAAAGACAAACATCTTTATGGTGGCGATAATCCAGCTTTCCCGACTTATGATCCAAGTTCTCCCCAAGCTGATTTGCTGGTCAATGTTCGTCCTTTGACTGGTGGACATCATGATGCTGGTGATTTTGATCAAGAGGTTGATCATTTTAAACATGCTCTAGCTTTGATGGATGTCTATGAATCTCGTCCGGGTATTTTTGCCGATAGCCAATTAAATATCCCGGAAAGTGGCAATGGTATCCCAGATATTTTGGATGAGGCCCTCTATAACCTAAAAGGTTGGGAACAGTTGCAAGACTGGGGCGATGAATCACAGGGTGTCACTAATTATGAGCCTCTGGCTATCCAAAAAAATGACGGTGGAATTCGAGGTGGAGCGGAATCATATACTAACCCACAAGGATATTTCTTTGCCGAACAAGATCAGGATCCATATTGGACTTTTGCCAAAGATGCGAAATGGTCGCTGGTTTTTGCTGGTAATTTTGCCAAAGCCGCTAGATTAGTGGCACCTTTCAGTGCCTCTAAAAGTAAAGAATTAAAATCAAGAGCCATCGCTGCTTATGATTATGCTATGAATAATTATGTGCCTGACGTAAAAGATAAAAATATCGATTATCTTGGTGGGATGATGTTTTACGCTTCCGGCGAACTCTATTCTTTAACTGGTGATAAAAAATATCAAGATGAATTTGATCAAACATGGAAAATTACCAATAATGGCAATTCCGGCCCGATCATTTATCCTTATGTGGTGGGTGGTTGGGCTAATGATAGTGCTACTTACCCAAATATGACCTCCTTGTTTTTTGGATTTTTGGGGAGTCAGGGTGTCAATCAGGCTTCTACTAGTCAATTAGCAAAAAGTTTTACGGCTAAAGCTGATCAGGTAACAGCCGTGGTAGACAATGATTCAGCTTATCGTCATGCCAGACCAGCAGGGACGGCTGGCACTTGGGGTTATGATTCAGCTGGCAGTATTCAACTGTTGAGCACTTTTGATCGCTTAAAAATGGATCAATTAGGCTTGGCCAGTTTATCGAGCACCGATCGGCAAAGATATGTCAATGCCATTAGTTTGGCGACCGATTATCTTTTGGGCGCCAATCCGTTGGGAATGAGTTGGCTGACCGGCCTAGGTTCGCGCCGAGTAGAAGAGCCGGTTCATACCGATTCTTTAGTTTTTATCAAGGAAGGCAAAGGGCCAGTGCCGGGGTTGCAAGTTTTTGGTCCAACTGGCAGTTTGCCGGGTGATAGCTATTATAATCCATCCGAGTATGTGAGTTACCCACAATTTAAAAGTCAGCCGGCAACACGAATGTGGGCCGAATCGAGAAGATGGCCGGCTCTCAATGAAGTGGCGTCTGATTTAACCGCTCTGGATTCTTTGCTTTTTGCCACCCTGTTGCCTTCAGATAAAATTTTAATTCCACCAGCCAAAATGCAACCTAATGGCGCTGATTTTACTGATAATTTAGCGCCCCGTTATGATATTACAGGTAATTCCGACAGTCCTTCTTTTTGTATTCCGGTTTGGAGTTGTTCTGCCTGGTCTGTTTGTGCCGACAGTATTCAAACCAGAGCTTGTAATGATGGCAATAGTTGTAACTCCGATATTGGTCGTCCCAACCTCTCGCAATCTTGTGGCTCAAATGTGGTCGGTGGCGGTGGTGGTGGCGGAAGTGGCGGTGGTGGAGGATCTAGTTCTTCCGGTGGCGGTGGAACGACTGGTGGCAGTGGCGGTGGTGGCGGTTCTGGTCCGATCATCACCAGTATTACCACGATGACCGATTTCACCCTTGAATCTGCTATTCTTCTTATTAAATCTTTAACCGATAGCATTAATTCTTTAAGCAATAAAGCAAAAACGGTTATAACTCGGACTTCTACTTCAGTGCCCAAATCAACCACTATTATGGGTACTTATCCAATTGTTAATTCGGTGTCTCAAACTACCACTAATTATCTTAAGCCTATTCCCACTACCGCCCTACTTTATCCCAATCTGCAAAGCGAACTAGTGAGTCAATTACAAATTCTTTTGGCTAAAGATCCAGCGATTTATCCCGAAGCTAAAATCACCGGCTTTTATGGGCCATCAACCAAAGCGGCTGTCGCTCGTTTTCAGCAAAAATATGGCATTCCAACTACGGTAAAAAACATCGGTCTGGCTGGTCCATTGACTTTAGCTAAAATAAATAGCCTTTATGCAACTAAAAAAGCTGTTGCTTACAGTATTTTTTCACCAATTCCTGTTAATACCTATCTTTATCCCGGGCAACGAAGTGAGCCAATCAAACAACTACAAGTGATGTTGTCACAAGACCCGACGATTTATACCGGCCAGGCTGATGGTTTTTATAGCACTAGCACCAAAGAGGCCGTGGCTCGTTTTCAGAAAAAATATAAAATTCCGACTAATGCTAAAAATACTGGCTTGGCTGGACCTCTGACTTTGACTAAATTGAATAGTTTATACGCTAAATAGCTGGCGAGCTTATCCATCCTTTGCTCTTTTAGTTCAGATATGCTATAATTAAAAACAGTTGTAAGTTTCTCTAGTAGGTTTAGTTTCTTATGCTTGGTCGCAAGATCAACCGCAAGGTGTAGGGCGTAGGAAGTTTCCAAGCGAGAAGGTCGCCTTACACGAGATTAGATTACAAAAAACATGGCTAAAAAGCTTTACGTTGGTGGATTGCCTTATCGGACTACCGATAGCGATCTTCGCCAAGCGTTTGAGCAAGCCGGTGCAGTTGAGTCCGCGACTATTATTATGGATCGCGCGACCAATCGTTCCAAGGGATTCGGCTTTGTCGAAATGACAAATGACGATGATGCCCAGAAGGCGATTGAACTGTGGAATGGCAAGGACTTCGATGGCCGCCGTCTCACCGTTAACGAGGCCCGTCCGCTCGAAGAAAGACCACGACGCGATAATGACAATTTCCGTGGTGGCAATCGCAACAACAATTGGTAATTTATCGATTTTGTTAGCAAACTGAAAAACCCGCCCAATCTGCCAACTGGCAAAGGGCGGGTTTTTCAGTGGAGATGAAACCGTTCCGCTCTCTTTCGAGAGGGCGGAACGGTTTTCCGTTTCTTAAACGGCGACCAGAGTTTCCTCCTTCAGTTTTTCCACAGTACGATGGTAAGCCGCAATTTTGTCTTCTAGGTCTAGGCTCATCCACCACTCATGAAAATCTTTCGCACCCCCTGTGATGACGAAATGAAGGCAGGCTTCTTGTCGGTTGGGACTGTGTCCAACTCTTTCTCCGGTAAACCAGAGGTTGTCCGATCCAAGCATTAGCGCGCTCTGGACCGTATTTTTCATTTCCAGATCGCGTTGATTCATGATCGTTTCCTCCTTGGTTTGATTGAAGACCTATCTGTTTTTGATTTTAACTTAAATTTATCCTCGACGACAACTTTTTATGTGTATATCTTTACCCTGTGGAATAATTTGCGAAGCAAATTAGCTTTGCTATTCCACTGAGGTTGGTAGTTGTTTGTCCTATTGAATAAAAATTGTTTACAATTTTAATTTTAAATTACTACGACATTTTTGTGTTAGTGTTTTTTAAAATTTATGTGATAAAATAAAATTGTTGAAGTAAATTATTAATTTAAAATTTATTCAATAGGGTAAATGACTTACGGACTTTTAATTATTGCGATCAGTTGGTTGGTTTTGGTGGCGCGTTATTACCGCGGACATCACGGTTTTTACCCGTGGTTTTTGCGTTTGTATGTCATCGGTGCACTGATTATTTTTCTTGATAATTTTCATGGCGCCAGCTTACGCTCGGCTTTGACTTTGGTGGGCTTTTTAGCCCCGCTTTATATTCTCTGGAAAACCGGGCGCTAATTTTTCCAATTTGCTTTTTTCTAGAAAATCCTTTAAATTAAAGGTGGGTTTTGGTCTTTAATATAAAGAAAGGAGGTGTAAAAACCATCAAACTGTTCGGACTGTTCACTGTGTTCACAGCTTTCAACTCACAACCAAAAAGGAGATATCGCATGTTGAAGAGAAAAACCACGGTTTATCATCTTTCTTCGGAACAAGGTAGAGAAGCTGGAATGGTTGATGTTTACTGGCTGTCTCGCCATCAGCCGACTGATGAGATGTTGCTAGCCATGTACTTGTTGCATGGTCAACGTCAAAATCGATTGGTAAATATTTGGCATGAAATGCCACAGTTTAGTGACGAGCAAGATTTTGCCACCGCGATTTCTAGCCATGATGGATTTTGTTATGTGGTCGCACCACAAAACATGATTCGTCTGGCAGCTCAAGCGGGTTTGAGATTTGGAATCATCGATGTTTTTTTTGAACGAGACGAGCCAAAATTGTCTAAGGTTGTTCATTTCAATGACAATCATCAAGACTATGGCAATTCTCGAGAGTTTGATGAAATGAATATTAGCGATCATCGTCGCATTGTCATGATTCGCGGTCGATTGCAACGTTACCATGATCGAAAAGAGGCGCTGGGTGTGAGTGTCTAACCTATCCTCGAATATTACCCTTCATATTTCTTTTGAATTTTTTTGACAACCACAGCGGTTCGACTAGGCGTCGAACCGCTGTTTCTTTTTTACTGATAGAATTTTTTAATCAGTGGGTTGAGGCGAGTGATGATTTCGTAGTGTGAGGTGTTGGTTTTTTTGGCTAGTTCTTCTGGGGTGATCTTGTCGCCTAGCAAAATGACTTCGGTGCCGACTTTAGCTTGGGGAATGTCAGTAATATCGACGATGATCATATCCATACACACTCGGCCAATGACCTTGGCGCGTCGACCGGCAATCAAGACTTCGCCGGTCGAGGATAGAAGGCGCGGGTAACCGTGCCAGTAGCCAATCGGTAAAATGGCTAGGGCGGAATCGCGTTTTAATTTTTCGGTGAAAGAATAGCTGACGGCTTCACCTTTGGGGACGGTCTTAATTTCACTAATAATAGTTTTCCAAGTGAGGGCTGGTTTCAAGTTGATTTTTTTGTCAGCTAATTCTTGGTCGGGTAGGTAACCATATAAACCAATGCCGACGCGAATCATATTGGTCGGTAGATCTGAGTAGGCGATCGTGCCACCGGTAGCACCGAGATGATGGAGGGAGATATTGAAGCCAGCCTCGAATAATAGATTTTTTGCCACTCGAAAAAGATCAATTTGTTTTTGAGTTTGTGTTCGGAGTTTTTTCTCGGCTGGTCCGGCGAGATGACTATAGACCCCCTCGATTTTAATATTGGTCGGTAGTTTTTTTAATTCTCTAATCAGGACAGAAAATTCTCGCAGTTGAAAACCTTGGCGGTGCATGCCAGTGTCGATTTTCAAGTGAATGACAAATTTTTGTTTGGGATATTTCAGCGCTTCTTTTTTGAGGACAGTAATTTGTTCCAAGGAAGAAATGGAGATAGCGATTTTTTTCTGGCTGGCTAAAACCAAGCACTCGGGCAGAGTGTAGCCGAGGATTAAAATCGGCGTGGAAATTTTAGCTCGACGTAAAGCCAAGCCTTCGGTGATGGAATCAACGCCGAGATAATTAGCGCCGGCCTTGGCAAAAAGTTGTGAGGCTTCGATCAGATTGTGACCGTAAGCGTTGGATTTAACTACCGCTAATAATTTCCGCTGGCCGGCTAAGCGCCGAAAAATTTTATAATTGTGGAGTAGAGCTTGGGCGTTGATTTCGATCCAAGTGCGAAGGCCAAGTGGTTTCATGTTCTAAAAGTTACCGCAAAAAGAGAGTTGTGGCAAATTGCCGTTATGACCTATTTTTGTTAGGATTTGTAATGTTGAATCTGCTGGCTTTGCTCCGCCGAAGCTTCAACGAAGGCGGGATTAGTTTATCGGTAAAATAACAGTTTTCCAAACTGTGGTGGAGGGTTCGACTCCCTCATCCCGCACCAGATAGATTGAAAGACCTATTGAAAAGTTTTGTATTTAGGTCTAATCTGTGTTCAACAATTTGAAAGGAGATAAGATGACGATAATCGCTAGCTTTCTCTTGAACTTTTTTGTTACCTTGGGCTCGATCATTGCATCATTGTTGATGCTTTGATCATAAAAACCCCGCCCTCGCTTTCGCGAGGGCGGGGTTAATTTTTTCTTAAACCAGTTTCTGTGTAATCTAAAACTACACGAGAAAAGAGATGATCAAGAGGGCGACAATGTTCAAGATTTTGATCATTGGGTTAATGGCTGGGCCAGCGGTGTCTTTGTAGGGATCGCCGACCGTGTCACCAGTAACAGCGGCTTTGTGAGCTTCACTACCCTTACCACCATGGTTGCCGAGTTCAATGTATTTTTTGGCATTGTCCCAAGCGCCACCACCAGAAGTCATCGAGATAGCGACAAACAAACCGGTCACAATACTACCGACCAGCAGACCGCCAAGGGCGATTGGGCCCAAGATAAAGCCGACTAAAACTGGCGCTAGGACTGGGATTAAAGCCGGAGCAATCATTTGTTTCAAAGCGGCCGAAGTGACAATATCGACACAGCGAGCATAATCCGGCTTGGCCGTTCCGGCCATAATACCAGGGATTTCGCGGAACTGACGACGAACTTCGTTCACCACCTCACCGGCGGCTTTACCAACGGCTTCCATCGAAAGGGCGGCAAAGTAGTAGGGAAGCAAGCCACCAATAAATAAACCGACAATCACTTTCGGATCACCCAACGAGAAAATCAAGTTACCAGCCTCTTGAGTATAGGAAGCAAAGAGAACGAGAGCGGCCAGACCAGCGGAACCGATGGCGTAACCTTTAGTCACTGCTTTGGTGGTGTTACCGACGGCATCGAGCGGATCAGTGATATCGCGGATTTCTTTTGGCAATTCAGCCATTTCCGCAATGCCACCGGCGTTGTCGGTGATGGGCCCATAAGCATCAATCGCGACCACAATTCCTGCCATCGAGAGCATGCTCATGGCGGCGATAGCAATGCCGTAAAGTCCAGCAAAATGATAAGCCACGAGAATACCTACCACAATAGTGAGGAGAGGCATGGCCGTTGATTTCATTGACATGGCTAAACCTTGAATGATATTGGTGCCGTGGCCAGAAACCGAAGCATCAGCAATGGAACGAACCGGTTTGAATTCGGTCGAGGTGTAGTACTCGGTAATCATGACTAGAAAAGCGGTGACGCCCAAACCAACTAAAGCGGCGCCAAACAATTGAGCGACAGAATAAAGACCATTGTCTCCCATCAAAATTTTAGTAATGGGATAAAAAGCGATAGCGGAAATAATACCAGCAGCGGATAAACCTTTATAGAGAGCGCCCATAATATTTGGTCCGCCAGCTGGCGGATTGCCCATACGGACAAACCAAGTGCCAATAATCGAAGAGATGATCGCGGCTCCACCAAGGACGAGGGGATAGATAATAGCATTGCTACTCATTTTAAAAAGCGGGGCGCCAATAATCATCACGGCGATCGTGGTGACAGCATAAGTTTCAAACAAGTCGGCGGCCATACCGGCACAGTCTCCAACGTTGTCGCCGACGTTGTCAGCAATCACACCCGGATTACGAGGGTCGTCTTCAGGAATGCCGGCTTCCACTTTACCGACGAGGTCGGTACCGACATCGGCGGCTTTGGTAAAAATACCACCACCTAAACGAGCAAAAATTGAAATCAAACTAGCACCAAAACCGAGACCGATCAGAGAAGTGACATCTTTGGTGATAGCATAAAAGCCCGTCACCCCGAGCAGAGCCAAACCGACGACCATCAAGCCAGTGACTGAACCACCTCGGAAGGCCATTGTTAGAGCTTCGTTGATACCTTTACGGGCGGCTTCAGTGGTGCGGACATTGGTGCGGACCGACACGTTCATGCCAATATAGCCGGTTAATCCCGATAGCACGGCTCCGACAAGGAAACCAATCGCGATTGTTAGGCCGAGAGCTAACCAGAGGATAACAAACAAAATGACCGCAATGACACCAATCGTCTTGTATTGACGATTGAGATAAGCGCCAGCCCCCTGTTGGATGGCTTTGGAAATCTCTTGCATGCGTTCGTTGCCGGCCGGTTTTTTCATAATCAAACCAGCGAGGAAGAGCCCGTAGACAATCGCCAAAACCGAGGCGAAGAGGGCAAAGACAATAAATGGATCCATATAAATAATTAATTTTTTTGAAAAGCCAAACTCTTCATCACCCAGTCCTTTTTAGGGTACGGATTTTCTGAAGCTTAGAAAATCCTGAAGCGTTCGGCTCGACAGCCTCACGACCCCCTAAAAAGGACTGGCCTCAACGAGTTTTGCTTTTCAAGATAACGACTAATAAATTGACCTAATTTTTAAACAAAAAGAACGCTGAAAGCGTTATTTTATACTATCATAATCTATATTTTTGGCTACTTGCCCGCCTAAGTTTTTTGTAAAAAATTTTGGCGGGTGTTTTTCCAACCAAAACCCCGCCCTCTGCAAGAGGGCGGGGTTTTGGTGCAGTGACAAACTTTTACCTACTATTCTACCTAACAGCTTCCTTTAGAGCTTTGGCGGGGCGAAACTTTGGCACTTTCATGGCTGGAACACTGACAGCCTCACCGGTGCGCGGATTGCGAGCGGTGCGGGCAGCCCGAGTCTTGGCGGAAAAAATACCGAGACCTGCGATCGAAACCTCATCGCCCTTTTTCAAGGTATTGGTGATTGTTCCAATCACGATGTCGACAGCCTTTTCAGCACCAGCTTTGGTGCCACCAATCTCTTCGTGGATGGCATCGATGATAGATTGCTTGTTCATGATGCTTGTTTTTTTAAACTGCTAATTTGAACGACCTCCCTAAGCTGAAATTAGTATAGTCTTAAGCCATATTTTAAGCAAGACAGCTCGTCAGTGTTTGACGAGCTGTCTTGCTTGTGGTGCTAATTAATTATTATCTCGCGTATTCGATCACCCTGGTCTCGCGGATGATGGTAATCTTGATTTCACCCGGGTATTTTAGTTCTTGCTCGATGCGAGTGGCGATTTCTCGGCCCAAACTGCGCGCTTCGAGATCATTAACATTTTCCGGTCGGACAAAAACGCGGATTTCACGACCGGCAGCGATAGCATAAGTCTTGTCGATGCCAGAGAAAGAATTGGCAATGTCTTCCAAGTCCTTCAACCGTTTCAAGTAATTTTCCACACTGTCGCGACGAGCGCCCGGACGGGAACCGGAAATGGCGTCGGCTACTTTGACAATCACCGCTTCCAAAGTTTCATAAGGGTATTCATCGTGATGCGATTGCATGGCTTTGACGATGGCTTCACTGGCGTTGAATTTTTCCAAAATTCTTTTGCCGATTTCCACGTGAGTGCCGGGAATTTCATGATCAACAGCTTTGCCGATGTCATGCAAGAGAGCGCCAGCGCGAGAAATTTGGACGTCGGCGTCAAGCTCCTCGGCCAACATGCCCGCCAAGTGGGACATTTCAATCGAGTGTTGCAAAACATTTTGGCCATAACTGGTGCGGAAATGGAGACGGCCCAAAATAATCAAAATGCGCGGATCAAGATTAAAAACACCGGCTTCATAAGCGGCTTGTTCGCCTTTTTCTTTGATAATCTTGGAAATTTCTTCTTTGGCTTTGTCGGTCAATTCTTCGATTTTGGCTGGCTGAATTCGACCGTCGGCGATTAGGTTTTCGAGAGCGACGCGAGCGATTTGGCGACGGACGGGATCAAAAGAAGAGAGAACAATCGAGCCGGGGGTGTCATCAATAATCACTTCCACCCCAGTGGCTTTTTCGAAAGCGCGGATATTGCGACCTTCCTTGCCGATAATTTTGCCTTTGATGTCGTCAGAGGGGATATCGACAGTGGTAGACATCACTTCAGGCACTGTGCTGGTCGATAGACGTTGGATGACAGTTGATAAAATGTCCTTGGCTTTTTGTTCCAGTTTTTCGGTGCCAGTTTGTTCCAGTTTGTGCACTCGGACCAAAATATCTTCCTCGTAATCTTTCTCGATGGTTTTGATCAGCTCTTCTTTGGCTTCATCGCTGGACAAGCTGGACACTCGTTCCAATTCGCGCAACTTTTCGGCCGAAGCCTGATCCAATTTTTCTTTGACGGTTTTTAATTCCTCGACTTTTTTCTTGATCGATTCAGTTTCCCGATCAATATCGGTTTGGCGTTTGTCCAAAAGCTCGTCTTTTTGCAATAGGCGATCTTCTAGTTTCTTTAATTGAGCGTTTTTTTCTCGCTCTTTAGTGTTGACTTCGGCCAGAATACGACTAGCTTCCTGCTCGGCTTCATTGGTAATTTTTTGGGCTTGATCTTTGGCTTCAAGCAAGGTTTGCTTGACCATCAATTCCATTGATCCTTTTTGGCTAAGCAAAAGGAGCCAACGGAAAACATATCCAATTACCGCTCCGCCCAAACCGGAACCGATAATCAGAATTAAAGCTTTAGTTAAACTCATAAGCGTTTTCTCTCGCTTAAGTCTTTAGAAACTATGCTCCGGACAAAGAAACAAGATTGGTTTCGCCAATAGTTTTAGGAGAAAATTCATTGTTAGCTGGTTGGAAAGCATAGATAAAAAGTTTTAAGCGATTTCAGACTAAAAATTGTTAAAAATTTGACATTTTTATTATATCAAAACGTTGATAAATTGTAAACCGGCATTTCGCGCTAGGCGAAATGCCGGTTTATCCACTCAAGCTGGTTATGCCTGGAGTTTGAACCTTTCGGTCAGATATTCAACCTCTTCCGATCGCAAGATAATGGAAAAACGTCGTTCCATCGTCCGCATCATCTCCATGTCTCCCTTGAGGTAGGCAACGGCGGCGATCACTCGCAATTCGTCCGGATAACGCAAAAAATTGCGTCCAGAACGCTTTGCCAGCTCTTCTGCTTTTTCCAATTGCCCACAACAAACGGCTTGAGACAATTCCTCCTCCAATATCTTCTCGATATAACGCCTTGCTGGACAGTGAACAGTACTCATGGCCGATCTCCCCAAAGTTGGTGAACCAACTTGTTTGTTTTTAAGATTAAGAACAGTGGTCTCCCCATTTTATATCTTTTTACTAGTGCCCCGTCTATTTTTTTAGGGGATAGTGTCTTTTACGAAACAAAAACATTTGTTTGTGAACAGCTTGATGCTAAAAAACAGAAGACGGTCTTATGCTACTCATGTGAGGCATAAGACCGTCTTCTGTGACAATTAGAAATTATTTTTTGGCCTTGATGATTTCGTCAATCACGCCGTATTTTTTGGCATCTTCGGCGGACATATAGAAATCGCGATCAACATCTTTTTCCACTTGGGCGATTGGTTTGGCGGTATTCTGGGCCATCATTTTAACTAGATTG
>Ga0076090_114_pt1 | contig 14819 bp, 17 predicted proteins | sample RifGroC1_FD_68229 | JGI IMG/M metagenome (GOLD analysis project Ga0076090, IMG submission 68229) | Parcubacteria bacterium GW2011_GWC1_43_11b | reverse complement strand
GATATTATCACTTATCCGACCCCAGTAAATGGACTTTTTGGTGGTAAAATACAATTTCTTACAAATCTCTGTCAAAAAATTCAAATATGCTATAATGGAGATATGGTTAAGTCGACAATATCGGATAGAGTGCTGTTTGATAGTAAAAAAGGACAAGTAGATTTTTTGATGGTAGTAAAAAATAAGCTTAATTTATCTTGGTCTGAAATTGCGACAATTTTGAAAATAAATCCAAGGACAGCCAGAGATTGGTCTAAGGGTAAGTTTAATATGTCTTTTTCTGCTGCAACCATCTTGGCTGAAAAAACAAAAATAAATTTACCAAAAGTGTTAAAAGTTTTTTCTTGGCAAGATCACTTAAGTTCAATTTCCGCTAAGGGTGGAAAATCAAATTATCAAAAGAACGGGAACAAATATCTACAGACAAAACATCGTTTGATCCAATGGCAGAAATGGTGGAAAGTTTATGGTTGCGAGAAATCATCTTTTCTTTTTAGGAGAAAGAAAATAAAGTTGCCAAAGCGTAACATACTGTTGGCTGAATTTGTTGGGATAATGATGGGAGATGGCGGGATGGTAGATGATAGAATAACCATCACTCTCAATTCAGAAACCGACAGAAAGTATTCTGAATTTGTTTGTCGTTTAATTAAAAAACTTTTTAGTCTTACGCCTAAAATTTATAAAAGAAAAAATATGTCGGCTTTAGATATTGTGGTCCATAGTCGGAATCTGGTTGATTTCTGTTTATCACTCGGTCTTAAAAAAGGTAATAAATTAAAACAAAATCTACGTATGCCAGAGTGGATTATGGAAAAAGATGAATTATCGCTAGCTTGCGTGAGGGGATTATTTGATACCGATGGTTGTGTCTTTATTCATAAATATAAAGTAGACGAGAAGGAATATAATTACCCGAAAATATCTTTTACTAGTCGATCAGGTATCTTGGTTGATCAAGTTTTAGTCATATTGAAAAAAAAGCAATTTAATGCAAGAATAAGCAAGAATTCCTTTGATGTTAGAGTTGAAAGCGCTAAAGACGTTTCAGGCTTTATGTCCGTAATTGGCTCTAGTAATTCTAAACATCACGAAGTTCTAAGGAGGGTTGCGCCGAATGGTAAGGCAGCGGTTTGCTAAACCGTAACGGTCAAAAAAACCGTTTGTGGGTTCAAGTCCCACACCCTCCGCCAGATTGAAATTTGTAAAAATATTTTTTGACATAATTTTTTTGTGATATATAATTTAGTCTAAGAAAAAGAGTTCCTCAAAAGTTGTATTAATATTTGTTCAACGGTTAGATATAGACTATGTAGTAGTGAAAGAGAAACGGCGTTATCCTCCACAAGAAATATTTATTCATATTTCTGTATGATAAATCTTCCTCTCCAGATCTACCTTTCTTACTGTTGGTTTGTACCTTAATGGTGCTAGATCGTCGGGACGGAAATAATATCCCACAACGTTTAATACAACTTTTAAGGGATTTTTTTGTAGAGTAGGTTTTTTAAATTAATTTATGTCTCCCAAAAAACTATTTTTAATTTTTCTCATCCTCCTTGTTTTTGCTGGCGGGTTGTTGGCCATTCGTTTTTATTTCGGTGGTGAAGAAGATGAATGGCGCTGTGAAAATGGCCAATGGGTGATGCATGGTCGGCCGGCTTTGCCGATGCCGAATGATGGTTGCGATGCAGAAAAATTGGATAATAAAAACGAAAAATTTGAACCGGCGCGAGCGGTAGTGTCGCTGGTGCGCGATTATCTCGATCAAAACATTTCTCAATTATCACCGGAGAAAGAAGTCTTGGGTGGAAAATTTTATCTGACAAATTTGGAATTTCGCGACAACGAGACGGCGATCGTTAGTTACGAAGATGGTCATAACGCTTTCATGGCGATGTTTAGATTCAGTCTCAACGAAACAGAAGATGTCATTCCGCTCGATTTCCAAATTTTGAATAAAAACTAACTCACAAAAAATTCCCCGAGGGTTACCCTCGGGGAATTTTGATGTTTTCTTTTATATTGATTTGTGCTATCATAATCAGTCAGTATGGATTTTTCATTAACTAGTAAAAATTTGGGGAAAATAGTGTTAATTTTAACCATGATTTCTTTTGCCTGGTTTGGCACTTTCGGTTTGTTTTATCATGTTATGGAAATGGGAAGCGATCAGATGATGGATGATGGGTGCTTATTTAATGGTCAAGTTGAAATGTGCACGATGAATTTTTCCGAGCATCTGGCTTTGTGGCGCGAGACAATCACCAGCTTGCCTCAAAGTGTTGGCTTGTGGTCTACGCTTATTTTGGCAATTATTTCAGCTGTCATAGTTGTTTTATGGCGCTATTCTCTTTTCGATTTCTTTAAGCGAGCGGTTTCTCGTTGGAAACTTTATCTCAGAAAATATCCACATTTACTCCTTTTTAATTATTTGCGGGAGATATTTTCCCGAGGAATTTTAAATTCCAAAATCTACGAAACAGTGACTTTATAGTCCGGCGGTTTTGCTAAATTCGATCTGGTTGTTTTTTAGCAGAGTTTAACCGCAGGATTTTTGTTTGTGTCTAGATTATAAAAATCTTAATCAAATATCAAAAATCATGAATAAAAATATCATTATCAGCGTAATCGTCGCTATTATAGTTTTGACCGGCCTTTTGTGGTGGGGTCGGCCCAATCAGAAGCCGGCCCAATCAGAGACAGTAAACACCGAGGCTAAAAGTGTCTTGGTGGCTTCTGAAAAGTTATACGATTTTGGTACTATCTCGATGAAAAATGGCGATGTTACTAAAGAATTTACCGTCACTAATCCGACCGACCAAGATATTGTTGTTCCTTCACTAGTAACTTCCTGTATGTGTACTAAGGCCTTTATCGTTAAATCGAACGGAAAAACCAAGGGACCATTTGGGATGCCGGGAATGGGTTATGTTCCGCCGGCCAACGAAACAATTAAAGCAGGAGAAAGTCGCATCATCCGAGTGGTTTATGACCCTAATGCTCACGGTCCGGCTGGAGTGGGACAGATTGATCGCTTTATTATCTTGACCGAAGCTTCCGGTGGTCGGCTCGAATTGGAGATAAAAGCTTTAGTTACCCCCTAATCGCTATGAAAAAAATCTTAATTATATTAATTCTTATTATCGTTGCTGTTATAGGAGTGGTGCTTTTGAAGAATAATCCCGTCACTTCCTCTTTGATTTGGAGCTTAAGCAATCAAGGAACATGGCTCTTGCCCTTGGTATTGGTGGCGGCGGTTCTTGACAGTGTCCATCCCTGTTCGTTCTCAATTCTGCTCATTACTATTGCTTTTCTGTTTGGTCTGCAGATGACGAGAAAAAAAATCCTCCAGTTGGGTGGAACTTATATCGCTGGAATCTTCTCGGCTTATTTCTTGATCGGTCTTGGTATTCTTAAAATCTTACATCTCTTCAACACGCCCCACTTTATGGGTAAATTAGGCGCTACTCTGCTGATTACTTTTGGTGTTATCAATATTTTGAACAGATTTTTTCCGAAATTTCCGCTCAAACTTAAAATTCCCACGGTTTCTCACACTGTAATGGGTCGATTAATGGCCAAAGCTTCTTGGCCGGCCGTTTTTGGGCTTGGTCTTTTGGTCGGCATCTGCCAATTTCCCTGTATGGGCGGACCATACCTGATGGTCATTGGACTCTTGCGTGATCAAGTTACTTATATCAGCGGGTTTGGGTATCTGTTGCTCTATAACTTGATTTTGATCTTACCTCTGGTCGCAGTGCTTTTTGTCTCGGCTGACAAAATCATGGTAGAAAAAATGCAAGAGTGGAAAAAAACAAACTTGAAAGGAGTGCAACTTTGGTCCGGTCTAGCCATGATTATTATCGGTATCTTAATTTTCTTCATCTAATCTTATGAAAACAAAATCTTCAACTATTGATGAGTTTTTGGTTAAAATCGAAGCACTAAAAGAAAAAGCTGGTGTTGATCTGTCCACGACCGAAGATTTAAGTTTGGCCGTGATGAACTTGATTAGCTTGGAAGAGCATTTTTTCTTTACTGGTGTCAAAACCAAACAAGATGAGTATTTTGACACAGCGCAAGAAATCCGAGAGATGCGTAAAACGCTTTTGGCCGAGTTGCTACCTAATCACGAAGGCGAAACTTGGTGTATCTCCAAACATCTGCTTTCAACAGCCATGAGACTGATTGAAGTCGGCAACAAACTGCAGACGGAAAACAACAAAGCTGAAGCCAAAAAAATGTTTGAGCGAGCTTACAAGATCTATTCAATTTTTTGGGCGCTGAAACTCAAACTAATTACTGGGCAAAAAATAACGGATACGGCTCAAAACAGTTCTCAACTCGAAGATTTGGTGAATAAGTTGGCTGATTGCTGTAATGAATAATAAAAAATAAAAAACTTATGGAAAATGAAAATCAAAAAAAATATTATCGTCCAGTGACCAATCTCTTGGTCTTTTCGGTCGTTTTAGTTATTATCTTGTTTTATTTTGTCGGGCCAAAAACCAGTCTGTCATCAAAAACAAATACTTTTGGTCAAGAAAAAGTGGCAGTTTCAGATTTAGAGAAAAAAGTTTTGCCAACCGAGGGGGTGACTTTGCCGGTGATCTGGGGAGATTTAGGGTCAAAATTAGTTGATGCCGGTGTCATTGATGCGACTAAATTCAAAGCTCTCTACGAACAGAAAGGCACATTTACTGATGAGTATAAAAATCTGCTTCTCGGCCAGGACAACGGCAAAATTAAAATCACTAATGAGAATGCCGGCTATATCCTCAATCTATTTTGGGCCTTTGGTTTAGCTAATAAAAATCCGATTTTAGAGACCGGCGAAATGTCTGATCCCAGATATGGTGGTGCCGAAAATTTTGCCTCGACTGGTGGGTGGACGATCGCTAAAGGTAATGTTATGGATCATTATAGTAAGCATAAGTTGATCAACCTAACTCCTCAACAGCAAGCATTAGTCGACAAAGTTTCAAGAGGTATTTTTCGACCCTGTTGTGGCAATTCGACCCATTTTCCCGATTGTAATCATGGTATGGCTATGCTCGGTTTGTTGGAGTTGATGGCTTCGCAAGGAATCAGTGAGCAGGATATGTGGTCGACGGCTTTGGCAGTCAATGCTTATTGGTTTCCCAATAATTACCTGACCATTGCGACCTACATGAAGGATAAAGGTGTCGATTGGCGGGATGTCAAACCTCAAGAAATGCTCGGGTTTGATTATTCCAGCTCTCAAGGTTACGCTAAAATCGCCTCGCAAGTGGTCTCATCACCCGCTCAACGCAGTGGCAATGGTTGCGGTCTCGACCTCGGTGGAGCGGTTTCGCCACCAGCGCGCAGTGGTAGTGGTTGCGGTCTTGATAGTGGCGGGGCTGTTCCGCCACCGCGTCAACAAAATAGTTGCGGTCTATAAAATACAATATTATGGATAAAACACAATTTAAAAAAGTAAAACTCAAAATTCATGGCATGCACTGCGCCAGTTGCGAAGTTTTGCTCGAACGAAAATTTAGGCAAGTGTCGGGAATAGAAAAAGTTCAGATCAATCATGTGAACGGCGAAGCCAATCTTGTTTGTTCACAGAAACTGGATCTCGGTCGGCTAAACGATCTGGTCAAAGATGAAGGTTATGAGGTTGTGTCATGGCCAGAATATGGGGAAAACCACAATAGTTTGATTGGTCACAAAAATACCGAGACTGATTATGTTCAGATGAGTTGGATTTTTCTAATTATTGTTTCTTTATATTATATTTTGAAACAATTTGATTTTCTGCCAAATTTCTCCATTTCCGGCCAGATGAGTTATGGCTTGATTTTTTTGATTGGTTTGTTTGCGGCAATTTCGTCGTGTCTGGCGGTCGTCGGCGGGTTATTGTTAGCCGTGGCCGGAAGATATAACGAAACACACCCCAACCTTTCCGGTCTGCAAAAATTTAAGCCTCATCTTTACTTCAATGTCGGGCGAATTGTCGGCTATACTGCTTTCGGCGCCCTTGTTGGCGCCCTTGGGTCAGTCCTCACTCTCTCCCCTAGAACTAATGGTTACCTCATGATCTTGGTTAGCGGAGTGATGTTGATGCTTGGTTTTCAGCTTCTCCATCTTTTTCCGGGTCTACGACGGTTCCATCCAAAGATGCCAAAATTTATTAGTCATAGAATTCATGATCTTGGTGCAAAAAACAGTAAAGGGGCACCATTTACTCTGGGCGCCCTAACTTTCTTTTTGCCTTGTGGGTTCACTCAAGCTTTACAACTCTATGTTTTAGCTAATGGCGATTGGAAGATTGGCGCTCTAACGATGTTGGTTTTTTCCTTGGGAACATTACCCGCTTTACTTTCACTTAGCACTATTTCCAGTTTTGCTAAAGGCGAATGGCAAAAATATTTTCTGAAATTCGCCGGGGTTCTGATTGTTTTGTTAGCAATCTTCAACATCAATAATGGTTTAACTTTGGCTGGTTATAACTTCAACATTGCCTCAGCTTTTACTTTGTTATCTAACAGGATTGAATCGTCACCTTCTTCGAATGCGCCGATTGTTGATGGTAAACAAATTGTTAAGATGACGGTCAACGGTTACAACTATACTCCTAACAAATTTACGGTGGTGGCAGGGGTGCCTGTCGAATGGCAGATTGATGGCAGTCAAGCGGCTGGTTGCGGTCGGGTGTTAGTGATGCCATCTCTGGGGTTAAGCAAATATCTATTGCCTCAAGGGATTACCACTATCACTTTCACTCCCACCCAAACCGGCACCATTCCTTTTAATTGCAGTATGGGTATGATGACGCGTGGTTCGGAGTTTACGGTGGTATTAAATACGGCTAGAGTGGAAGGAGTAAAAATCGAAACCTCGACCGCCGCGTCTATTCCCGCTTGTGATTCGACTATTGCCGATTGCCCTAAAGTCCAGAAATTGGCGATCGAAGTCTCTCAAGAAAAAGGAATCAACCCCCGTCTCTTGACGGCAAAAAAAGGCGTGCCGATTGAATTAACGATTGATAATAAGACACCGCTTGGTGGCTGTATGTCAATCTGGGTGATACCGAAATACAACATTACCATTCCGATGGATGGCACGATCAGTAAAAATACTTTTATTCCCACGGAAACTGGTGATATTGACATCACTTGCAGTATGGGGTCGAAATTGGTTAAAATCAGCGTTGAAGATTAAAAAATCTAATTAAAAATTATGGATGCAGATAAAATAATTGTCATCATTGTCAGTTTTTTGGGTATCATTTTTACCTATTGGTTTTTTCTTACTAAAAAAGGGCAAGCCGTGTCCGTCTCTGATTCGGTTGATATTGTCGTCGATGGTGGTTATTCGCCAGAAATTATATCCATCTCGAAGGGTAAAACGACCAAACTTAATTTTACCCGTCGCGATCCAACGAGTTGTTTGGAGGAAGTAGTGCTTGGCGATTTCAAGATTCGCCGTCATTTACCGCTTAATCAAAAAGTGACGATTGAGCTTAAACCAGAGAAAAGTGGTGAATTTACTTATACCTGTGGGATGAATATGTATCACGGAAAAATAATTGTCAAATAATATGAACCAAAATAAAAAGACTTTTTCTATCAAGGGAATGCATTGCGCTTCCTGCGTCATGGTGATCGAAGATTCGTTGAAAAAAATGGATGGTGTGACTCAAGCGACAGTCAATTTGGCAACTGAAAAAGCGACGGTCATTTATGATCCAATCAAAGTAACCGATGAGCAATTAAGTTCGGCGGTATCTAATGTTGGCTATCAAGCCCTTATCACTGAAGAAATTAAAACGGAAGATGATGAACAAAAAGAAAAACAACAAGAGCTTCATGACCTGCGATTCAAGGTCGTGGTCAGTTTAATTTTAGGCGGTCTGATTTTGTGGGGCAGTTTTCCGGGCTTGATCAAGACGTCTCCGGTGATTCTGCAAAACTTTTTTGTTCAATTATTATTAGCTACGCCGGTTCAATTTTGGGCCGGTTTTGGTTTCTATCGAGCCACTATTTCGGCTATTAAGCATCGAACCGCCAATATGGACACCTTGGTGGTTATCGGTACTACAGTGGCTTATATTTATTCGACGGTAGTAACTTTGTTGCCCCAACTGATGATAAAAGTCGGCATTGAACCAATGCCTTATTTTGATACGGCGGCGGTTATCATCGGTCTTATTTTATTGGGTCGCTATTTTGAAGCTAAAGCTAAGGCTGGCACTTCGGAAGCGATAAAAAAATTGATTGGTTTGCAAGCTAAAACTGCTCGAGTGTTGCGGGCTGGTCAGGAGATAGATCTGTCGATAAACGAAGTAGTTATTGGTGATATTATTCGGGTTCGGCCGGGTGAAAAAATTCCAGTCGATGGTATTATTGTTGAGGGAGAATCGTCAATTGATGAATCAATGGTCACGGGCGAAAGTATGCCGGTGGAAAAAATCAGTGGCGATACGGTGGTTGGTGCCACGATCAATAAAACCGGCACCTTCACTTTTCGGGCGACCAAGATTGGTCAAGAAACGATGTTGGCTCAAATTATTAAATTAGTTCAAGAGGCTCAAGGCAGTAAGGCGCCGATTCAACGTTTGGCCGATATGATTTCTTCTTATTTTGTGCCAGTGGTGATTATGCTGGCTTTTCTGACTTTTGCCGTTTGGTATGTTTTTGGTCCAGCACCGACGTTATTATTTGCTTTGCTCAATACGGTCGCTGTTTTGATTATCGCTTGCCCTTGCGCCATGGGTCTGGCTACCCCGACGGCCATTATGGTGGGTACCGGCAAGGGCGCGGAACATGGCATTTTAATCAAAGATGCCGAGAGTTTGGAAACCGCTCATAAAATAAAGACCATTATTTTTGACAAGACTGGCACTCTCACTAAAGGAAAACCGGAAGTTACAGACATTACCGCTTTTGGTTCAATGGACAAAGATACATTATTAAAATTGGCTGGGTCAATTGAAAAAGGTTCGGAACATTCATTAGCTGAAGCTATCGTGAAAGAGGCTGAAAGTCAGAACCTCGTTTTATTTAAAGTCGAAAAATTTCAGGCCATTCCCGGGCATGGCGTTGAAGGGATGGTTGATAACCAAAGAATAGTTTTTGGTAATAAAAGGTTGATGAACAAGGAAGGGATTAGCCTCACTTTAGCTGATGATCAAATCGCTAAATTGGAAGATGCTGGCAAAACAGTCATGATGATCGGTCTGGAAAATAAATTGGTTGGCCTAATTGCCGTGGCTGATATCGTTAAAGATAGCGCGCGCGAGGGGTTGATTGCTTTACAAAAATTAGGCCTGGAAGTAGTCATGATTACTGGTGATAACCAGCGAACGGCTAAAGCGATCGGCCAAAGTTTGGGTATTACCAGGGTTCTGGCCGAAGTTTTGCCTGATCAGAAGGAAGCGGAAGTGAGAAAAATTCAAGCCGAGGGCAAGGTGGTAGCGATGGTCGGTGATGGTATTAACGACGCGCCGGCGTTAGCTGCCGCCGATGTCGGTATTGCCATGGGTAGTGGCACTGATGTGGCCATTGAAGCTGCGGATATTACGCTCATCAATAAAGATTTGAAATCGGTGGCCATGGCGATTGTCTTGTCAAAAAAGACTATGCGCACTATTCGTCTTAATCTATTTTGGGCTTTTAGTTATAATATTGTCTTGATTCCGGTAGCGATGGGCGTGCTCTACCCTGTTTTTAAGTTGTTGTTAAATCCGATTTTTGCGTCGGTAGCGATGGCCACTAGTTCGATTTCCGTGGTCGTCAATTCGCTTTTGCTTAAAAGAAAAAAAATTGTTTAAGGTCGAGACTAAAAAATTACTAAACTATTTAATCAAAAATTATCATGATGTATGGATTATACAATGGTTACAATGGCTGGGGTGTTGGCAGTATGATGGGGTGGTTTGGAGGCGGAATTATGATGATCGCCTTCTGGATTCTGTTGATTGTTTTGATCGTTTGGTTGGTGCGTGAAATCAGTGGCCGAAATTCGAAAGCCGAGTCAAAAGTGTTCGATATCTTGAAGGAACGATATGCCAAAGGCGAAATTGATAAAAAAGAATTCGAAGAAAAGAAAAAAGATTTGAACTCTTAAAAATTTATTAGACTATATAATTAATTATAAAATTATGGATAAATTATCTCTGAAATTATATGGTTGGAAATGTGTGCTCGGGGCAGAAGTAGCTTATCTGGTTTGTCTTGTGGGCGGTTTTTTGCCTCTGAGATCGTCATTGGGGATAGAACTGCATCATCGCTTGTTTGAAACGCTGCCCGGCTTTGTTTGGATTAGTTTAGGTAGTATCATTTTAGGCGCGGTCTATATGTTCGTCTTTGCTTGGATCTTTGCCTGGTATTATGTTTGGATGCATAATTCCAGCTTGATCCGCGAAACAAAATAATTTGCTAAGAAATAAAAAATATGCCTAATCATGATGGAAACAAACACTTTTCACGATTAATGTGGCTGATGATGCTTTGTTGCGCTCTACCATTTCTTTTCATTATTCTGTTTGGTGCTGGCGGTCAAATTTTAGAAACTCCGATTTGGTTTATTTTTGGCGGGATGGCAATCATGATGATCATCCATTTCTTGATGATGAAAAAAACACATAAGAATTCCGATGGAGAAGATAAAAATCATTCAGATCATGGCTGTTGTCGTTAATTAATTAAGCCTCTCAACAATGAAAAATAACTTACTAATTCCAATCACAATTGTTTTCAAGCGATTTTTCTTCACTTTTCTCGATATTAGCGGTATATTACTCGGTTTTTTTCTCACTGGCCTTGGCGTATGGATTGTCACTGGCCGAATCGTAGCTGAAGAGCTGGGTTACCTAATCGCTTTTTTGGGTGTTTCCGCTTTTTTCATTCACGCCGGACATTACTTTAATCTGGCTATCACTCGTTGGATTTTTGGCTCTGGTTCTTATTTTCACAAAGACCAAGATAATTAAGTGATAGGAGAGAAATGAAATAGTTATCATTACCCATGGGCGAAAGTGATGGCTAAAACTTTTTTGGCGCCGGCTCCGAGTAGGAGCCGGCGCAGTTCGGTCAAAGTGGCGCCGGTGGTCACCACATCATCGATCAGTAAAATCGTTCGGCCTCGCACCATCTGGCCGGCGTTTTTCTTGAGGACAAAAGCGTCGGCCAGATTTTCTAAGCGCTCGGTTCGGTCTTTGGTTTTGACTTGGGCCTTGGTGTTTTTAATTTTTTTGAGCAGATTTTTTTGTTCTTCCCAACGATCTGGTTCCAGCTTGATCAAATTTTGGGCCAAAATTTCCGCTTGGTTAAAACCGCGACGCATTTTTTTCGACCAATGGAGTGGGGTGGGGATAGCCAAGATTTTTTGACGCCGATCGATTTCGGCCAATTTTTGCCAAATTATTATTCTGGAATGCCAGATTTGGACCATCTCTGTGGCCACGGCAGTCTGCTTGGCATATTTTAACCGCCAGACTAATTGGCTGACGGTTTCGTTTTTATAATCAAAACTAGCTAAAATCCAATCGGGTAGAGAATAGGTATCAGCCGATGGCAGATCGTCGGCACACTCGGCACAGAGAAATTTTCCTTCTCGTCGGCACTTGAGACAATAAATAGGGAAAAAGAATTGCAATAGGGCTTTCCCAATTTTGACACCGGTTTTAAAAATACTGTGGATAATTCGTCTTGATTTTTCTTGGTTATTCATTGGTTGTGATATAATTATAGCAAGTTTAAAAATGCGAGCCTTAGATTTTTTTAAAGATTTATTTAATAATCTTTTAAGCGATTTAACCAAAACTTTTTCTCGCCAAAAAAGTGATAGTGTTTTTGGTTTGGATATTGGTTTATCTTCAGTCAAAGTCGTCCAGCTGAAACGCCGGCGTGGGCGAGTGATTTTGGAAACTTATGGCGAGTTGGCGACCGGTCCCTATGGCGGTTTGGCGGTCGGCCAAGCGGTCAATTTGACTCTCGACAATCTTAAAAAATTAGTTGCCGATCTGTTTAAAGAAGCCAATATCACCACCAAAACCGGTGTGATGTCGATCCCGTCACGCTCCAGTTTGATTGTGGATATTGATTTGCCGGAAGTGGATGATGACAAGCTGGCCTCGATTATTCCACTAGAAGCGCGCAAGTATATTCCCGTGGCCATTTCCGAAGTGACTTTGGATTGGCTTCGGATTCCTTCGCCAGCAGATATTCGCACCGCCAATGAAAATAATCCCGAAGGTCAGCCAATCAAAGGCTTGACCAAGATTCTTCTAGTGGCGATTCATAATGACGCCATTAAAAATCATCAAACCTTAGCCAAGGATTTAGAGTTGCAAGTGCCGATTATGGAAATCGAAAGTTTTAGCTCTATTCGTTCTTGTTTACACAATGATTTAAATGCTACTGCTCTGATCGACTTAGGCGCTTCTTCTTCCAAAATGGCGATTATTGATCGGGGCGTGATCAGAGTTTCTCATACGATTAACAAAGGCGCCCAAGATTTATCAATGGCTGTTTCTCGATCTTTGTCAGTGCCATTTGAGAAGGCGGAAGAAATCAAAAGAGAAGTCGGTTTGGTGGAAAAACCGGAAAATTATGACAATGTTGAGTCGGCTATTAGTCCACTAGTGGAATATATATTTGCAGAAGCAGAGCATGTAGTGATAAAATATCAAAAGGAGAATCGTCGCGTCGTCGACAAATTTATTTTGATCGGTGGTGGCGCCGTCCTCAAAGGTTTACTCGCTATCGCGGAACAAGAAGTTGGTGTGCCGGTCGCTTTTGGTCAGCCGTTTAACAAGACCGAAGCTCCCGCTTTTCTTTCCGGAGTTTTAACCGAAGCTGGCCCTTCCTTTGCGGTCGCTATCGGTTTAGCTTTACGAGGTCTCGAAGAAATTTGAACGACAAATTTTTATGGATAATAAACTCACATCTTTCATTCCTAAACCTTCCACGACTGGACCGCTTAATACCACGGCCAGTCGGCAGTCGGCGCCGAAAGTTCAAGGCGCCTACAATTTTCTCGGAGTCTTGGGTTTTTTGACCTTGGCTCTTTCGCTGGTGTTTGTGGCTAGCGCTTTTGTTTATCGCCAAATTATTTTAAGTGATATTTACAAACCTTGTGCTGACAATGGCACTTGCGGTTTAGCTGAATCGTTGAAAAGAGATCGTCAAAATTTGGGAGTCGAGACCTTGACCAGAGCCAAACGTCTGGAAATGAAGACCGCCAATGGTGACAGTTTACTCAATCAGCACATTATTATCTCGCCTCTTTTCCGTCAGGTGCTCAATACTTTGACGACCGAAGGTATGAGCTATCGCCAGTTTGATTTTGGTCACGTTGATGAAATGCATCTGGCTGTGAGAGGCTATCTTGACGATGGGCGACCAGCCTATAGCATACCCGGACATGAGTATGCTGCTCTCGCGGCTACGCGTTCCTCCGCTTGCATTATGGTCGAGATTCCTGCCTGGGACGACGAGGCTGATATTGCCACATTCCTGCGCGCCTGTCGCTCAAGAGCGGACGAATACGGAATACCACTTATTATTGATGACGTGGTATGCGGATTCCGTCTGGCCTTGGCCGGCTCCTGCGAACGATACGGTGTCAAGGCGGATATGGTCGTGCTTGGAAAAGCCATGAGCGCGACGGGATGTGTGTCGGCTCTGGTCGGGCGTGCTGATTTGGTTGGGCGACTGGGGCAGGATGTGTTTTACAGCACGACGTTCGGAGGCGCTCCGGGGCCGTGCAGCGTGGCGGCGGCGATGGTGCGGTGGTTAGTGAAATACCGTGAAGAGGTGTATGGCAAAACCACAATTAATCAATCAATCAATATCGGAGAATATGTATTGATTGAGCCAGGTCACCTTGCAACTATTGGCCGTGCGCTCAAGGATGGCTTAAATGCGCGTGGCGTGAAGTGCATCGGCCAGCCGGAGCGCAGTATTGTTGTGTTTGACACGGATGACGAATGGCTGACGTGGTGCGGGCGCATGATCGAGAGGGGTGTGATGATTCATAGGCCGAACTTTCCGACAATGGCTCATACGTTGGCGGATGTTGAGAAGACGCTGCGGGCGGTCGAGGCGATACGGTGAAGGTCTTAATCTTTGGCCTTGGCTCGATTGGCAGTCGTCACGCAAGTAACCTGAGAGCGCTGAGGCCAGATGCTATCATTGTCGGTGCCGATCCTGTAGCGTCCTTTAGCATGAGAAACAATGATTGGATGTTTACCGATTGGCGAAATGCAATACAATGCAATCCCGATGCCAAAGCCGCAATCGTGCTGACGCTGCAATCATCGCCAGCCCGACCGAAGCGCATCTTGAGCAAGCGATGGCCCTGCGCGATGCTGGCATACCGTTCTACATTGAGAAGCCGATAGGAACAGTAGACCAGATCACGCAGTTCGGACGCCTGAACGTTGATCGGTGCGCGGTCGGGTATCAGTATCGCTACCATCCTGTCTACAGTGAGGCCGCGCCAGTCATTCGTCGCAATCGTCACGTTCGATTCATCGCCAATGACAACCTGCTTGCCCGCTATGGCCCGGACTGTCTGAGCGTCATCGCGGTGCATCCAATCGATACGGCGCTGTGGCTGCTTGAGCCTGCCCGCGATGTGGACATTGATACGGACGGCGTGAGCGTGACAGGGACAATTCTACATGAGCGCGGCATAAGTGAGTATGATTGCCGGATCGATATTGAGCCGCGTCGATCCACGATTGCATCTGGTAGAGTGCGTGGAAAAGCTGCTCTGGATACATGGTCAATATGGTCGCTCGATCCGTGCAACGAAATGTACCTCAATGCTCTATCGGCCTG
>Ga0076090_121_pt1 | contig 15986 bp, 5 predicted proteins | sample RifGroC1_FD_68229 | JGI IMG/M metagenome (GOLD analysis project Ga0076090, IMG submission 68229) | Parcubacteria bacterium GW2011_GWC1_43_11b | reverse complement strand
AGTATCCGACGTCACAACAACCGGATCGGTATTTGGAATTACCTCATCCACACTGACGTCCGGAGATCTACTGGCTCTTTCAACAAGCGGAAATACTTTTGCAACTGGACAACTACTGGATGTGTCATCGACATCAACCGGATTAACAACCGGAAACTTAGGGTTATTTGACTGGTCGCCTTCTTCTTGGGCAACCGCATCAGGGGATTTGGTCAGAATCAACTTAGGCCAGTACGGAGATACAACAGGCAATCTTTTTGCAATTTATGACAACAGTTCCGAATTATTCTCCGTCGATACAGCCAAAATTACATCAGCGCTCCCCCATGAATTTACCGCGGCCGGTGACGTAACGATTGCCTATGATCTGGTCTTTACAAATCAAACAGCATCGAATATCAAATCTTACGGCCCTTTAACAATCGAGTCTGGAGAAAGTTTTGAAAATAATAATTTAACTCTTAAAACATATGGAACCGGCGATATAATTTTTGATCCCGGAATTACCGGTTCGGTAGTTGTCGGCGCAACCGCCAGTGCGACACTACGCTTCCATGTTTCAGACGATGAAATCTCGACAGCCTCGGCGATGATCGAAAATGTCAATACCTCTACCGATGCAGACGCTCTGGCAGTAAAACTTGCATTTACGTCAGGCGTGGGTAGCGGATGTGATACCGGCGGAAGTTGTAACGAATATATTACATTTCTCAGGGGAGACGGACTTAAGGTCGGAAAAATCCACGCTGCCTCGACAACCTCGGTTACCTATAAGGGTAACGGTACCGATTTTGCCGAATACTTTGTAAAAATTCCCGGCTATACTCCATCAGCCGGTGACGTTATCGAAATTGATCCAAGTACCAGTACCGTAAAACCAGCATCAGGCGAATACAATCCCAGGTTAATCGGCGTTGTCTCCTCCAGTCCGGTATTTGTTGGAGGTGTAGAAGGTCCGGATAAAGTTCTTGTCGGTTTGGTTGGTCAAATACCCGTAAAAGTTGCTTCATATTCCGAGCCTATCAGAGCCGGAGATTTCCTTACCTCCTCAAACCTCACAGGTTTAGCAGTCAAATCAAATAGGGCGGGACACGCTGTCGGAAAAGCACTTGAATCCTGGGAGCCTAATTCCGGCAGGGATAAGGTCCTTGCCTATATTGACCCTGCCTGGCATGACCCGGATGTCAGATTAACGACAAATGGCGATATCAATCTGGCACAGGATGCCCAAAATCCAGGCTACTATCAACTCAAAGACAAAGACGGGAATCTTATTACAAAATTATCTGGTTTGACAGACTTTTTAGTAGATAATATAAAAGCAGGATACGTTGAAGTTAATCAGTTAATCAGTGATCAGTTAATTAGTAAATTTGTTAAGACAGATAGACTTGAAACAAAGGAGATAACTTCAAGCGACGGAAATCTGGCAATAAAATTAAACGAAGCTTCTCCCTCCGGTTTTGGTAAACTTCTCGTTCAAAATCGAGCCGGAGAAACGGTTTTTGGAGTGGATGAGTCCGGGAATGCAACGGCTTCAGGAGAATTAGCGAGCCAAAGTCTGAAAACAAACGATGCAAGTATTGCCGGTACTTTGAAAGCAGACAGAATTGTCGCCAATGAAATTGTCGGATTGGATGCAAAGCTTGCCGATATTCAGGCAAATCGCATAACAGGAATTACAAGAGAGGAAATTGAAGAATTACTTGCCGAAGCAGAAACCAACCAATCACTGATTAACCAATCTTCTGACTGGGATCTAAATACATCCATGGGTTCGGCTGCTTTGAATGAACTTGCCCTTGAAAATCTCTACGTCACAGGCTCTGCCGCCATCAATTCCCTCTCTGTAACGGAATCGGTGGTTATCGGCTCTGACCTTGTTCTTTCATCCCAGATTAACGAATTAACAGGTCAACAGATTAACTCTCTTGACACCGTCAACGCTCCCCTATCCATTCAGTCATCAGCCAGTCAACCGCTTTATCTAATGGCCAGCCTTGTCCAAATAGACACTCAAGGCAACGTCCAAATTGCAGGAAATTTGACGGTTGGAGGTACAATCGAGTCCTCCGGACTCCGCCTTACAGGGTCGTACCCTGCTAACGAGGAGCCTAATGGCTTTGGAAAACTCTTAAGCATTGCGAATGATCGGGGGGAAGAAGTAGCGGTTATAACTGCTACAGGAGCTGCCAAACTTGCTTCATTGGAAACTGACAAAATCAGCATCAGTGACGATCCAGCTGCTACTTCCTCGGCAAGTTTTGCCGGAATCGTCTATACAACTTCCGCTTCTGCAGGTTCTGCAAGGATACCGCAAGGCTCACGCGAAGTAATAATAAGAAATCCGAAGATAACAAAAGATTCTCTCGTTTTCGTCACACCTACGTCTTCCACTCTAAATCCGCTATTCATAAAAGAGCAGGTTGAGGGAGAAATAAAAGTTGGTTTTGATATACCGGCAAATTCCGACGTGACATTTAACTGGTGGTTGGTCGAGCTTGCCAAGCAAGCCGCCGCAGAATAACGCTGAATATTACGCTGAAATATGCTGAATAATAAGGAAATAAAATCATTTGTCAAAAAGTGGAATTTCTATAAACCGGACTGGAATTCTCTTCCAAAATCTTTTCCTAATCTTGAAAAGAAGGGTTTGACGACTGAAGAGTGCCATATCGTTGACGCTGTTAAGCTAGCCTGGACTATCGAAGATGGACGTTATTATTTGTATCGATCCTTTGGCCTAAAGGTAATTTTAGGATTCTCAATAGTCTCATTAATTATATTTCTTACAACCCTATTTGCTAATCCTTCATCTTTCACTAAAAGCGTAGAAGCAAAATCCTTAAGTCAAACTGTAGAAGATGTAGTTGTTAGCACAATGAGTGCTGTTTTCAAAAAATAATTTTACCTAAATGCCTAAAACATTCACTAAACTACTATACGAAAAAGAATCCTATCTTATAAGAGGTGCATGCTTTGATTTATATAAGGAACTCGGTAATGGCCACAAAGAGTCTGTTTATCAAAAGGGTCTCGCTGTTTACTTTAAAGAAAAAGGACTAGACGCCGAGAGAGAGAAAAGGATTACCGTAAGAATATTGAATCAGTCACTTGGAAATTACACTCCTGACTTTGTAATTAACAACTTAATCTTAATAGAAGCAAAAGCAAAATCATATATAACAATACAAGACAAGAAACAATTCTGGCATTACCTCAAAGCAACAGACTACAAGCTCGGTTTCCTTGTGAATTTCGGCAAACCGGGCGGAGTCGAAATAATAAGGAGGGTCTATGACACAGCTCGTAAATAACATTCAGCGTTTGTTCCGCGTTAGATTCCGCGCTATTCCGCGCAAAGTCTATAGGTGGTGTACTGCCACACGTCGTCGGAAAATTCTCTCCTCTATCCTTGCTATATTAATAGTATTAACCTCTATCCGCTTTGCCTTCTTCAAACCGAAAGATACTCTTGCCTGGTGGAACGACAACTGGCAGTACCGGGTAAAAACTACTATAACCGAACAAACCGGAGGATCTTTGACCGACTTCCAGGTTGCTATGACCCTCGACACCGCCACACTTATTACAGCAGGCAAAATGAAATCCGACTGTGCCGATATCCGGGTCTATGACAGCACCAATACCCAACCTCAGAGTTTCTGGGTTGAAAACTGCAATAATGCAAATACCAGAATTTGGTTAAAACAATCTTTTTCAGCCTCCGAAGTTAAAGTCTTTTACACCTACTACGGCAATCCCCAAGCAATTAACGTTCAAGTTGAAGGAGATAATATTTTTAAATTTTTCGATGACTTCTCGGGCGGAATAGATAGTACAGTATGGACCACATCAGGTACCGTAACCGAATCAGATGGAGTCGTTACCGTCAATCGCAGTGGCAGTACTTCATCTATCTACACCAATAGCGCCTTTTCATTTTCCGAACCGTTTATTGTAGAAGTCAAATACCAACACCCCACTAGATACAGAAATCGGGTATACCTCACAACATCATCTGGTGGGAGTTCCCCTACCGGATATGACTATGGTATCTTCGATTCCAGTATCTACTGGAACGGTTTTACGGGCACTAATCTGAGTGTCAATACCTGGTATACAGTTCAATGGATTGAAACAAACGGCAATCACACCTGGAAAATACTCAATCTTGACAGGACAGAAGTAATCAGCCGTTCTCATGGCTCGGATATTGCCAACGCAAAATTCCTTTCATTTAGTGGCACGGAAAGTGATTCCAGTGACTTTCTACTTGACTACGTCTTCGTCAGAGAATACGCCTCAACGGAACCAACTCCGAGTAATGGCTCCGAAGAACATTCACCCGGCCCGGTTGCCTTTTACAAATTTGACGAGGGTTACTCCGCCCCCGAATCCCTCCCTCTCACTAAAAACGAACAGCAGATCAACATAGTTGACCAAGAATTTGTAACTCCCATAGGCGATTCAAGTGTCTATCCGACAGATAATTCTTTGGGGATAATTAAATGGGATGGAACTAAATATGTTGGTGAAACTGTATATTTTGAAGCAGTAGTGCGTTCAAACGTCGGAAGTGACTTTGCCCACGCAGCCTTATATACAACCGGGGGATCTGCTGTTTCAGGGTCCGATGTTTCCACAACTAACGGTTCTTATACACGCCTGAGAAGCGGGGCTTTGACACTGACAGATGGAACAGAATACACTGTTCGGGCTTACAACAATGGCGGAAACGCCGGGAGACAAGCTTTTCTCAAATCAGCTCGCCTTATCATAGTTCAATCCGACCCCTCTAAAATAACGGAAACCGAAACGCAAGTTGAGTTAGGAAATTCAGAAAATACTACAAACTCTTCTGCATCTCAGCTCACAGACAGGAAATTGTACTACTACGACGCCTCAAAATTTTCACCCGCGCCGACTGCCTATTTTGAAGCTTCCATTCGCGCCCCTCAACCCACAATTGAACAACAAATAAACATAATTGACCAGACTTTTAGTTCCACACCCGGATCAAGTACTCCAGTACCTACGGACAACTCATTAGGCCTTATACTTTGGGATGCAAATAAATACCCCAATGCGACAATTTATTTTGAAGCAGTTCTCACAAACAACGTCGGTTCTGACCCGGGACATGCAGCTCTATATACCGAGGGAGGTTCAGCGGTTTCGGGTGCTGATGTTCAAATGAACAACCCCGGAACGTATGTGAGAGTACGAAGTGGTGCATTAACTTTAACCGATGACACTAAATATACCGTAAGGGCTTATGCATCGGGTGGGAACGGAGGTAGAACAGCTACAGTCAAAGCTGCACGACTTATAGTAGTACAATCCGACTCGACGAAAATTACCGACACCGAAACACAAATCGAGGCAGGTAACGCTCAAAACAACTTCAGTAACACAACCTATTCAACACTAACCGACCATAAAATCTACTATTATGATTCGACAAAATTTTCAGGAACGGTCAGCACTTACTTCGAAGCCACCCTTCACACCGACAGCGGCAGTGACACCGTCTACGCCCAGCTTCTGGAGTGCGCTTCTTCTTCAGACTGCAGTACGGGTTCTGCAGTAGGCGATGTCAGTCATACCGGGAACACAACTTGGACTCACCCCACTCGGGCCTCTGTCACTCTAACTTCGGGTAAATATTATGCCGTCCAAACTAAAGTATCGGCAGGTACCGGAGATATTGCCAATGCCAAGATCATCATCGATCAAACCGCAGCAGGAGGAATCACCTCCCTGGAAACCGTACATCAATATATAAATACCCCAGCAACCGACACGGATAACGTTTACACGAGTCAAAACTTCAATAATCGTTATAACCCCGACCTAAACGAATCGCTAAAATCCTTCAGCGGTGGAACTTTCACCTACTATTTTGATGCAACTATAAAAACGTCAGCCGGCACGGGATTCGCTCAGATATATGATAAGACTAATTCGGTAAGTATTTCCAACTCGGAAATATCCACAATAAATACCTCCTATACCCGAGTTGTCAGCGGAGATATCACAGGCAACCTTCCTCAATATCCAAGCACTCCGGCAAGAAATCTTGATACCCAAGTAAGAAATTCCGTCGCTTCGGGCAATACCACGTCTGTTTCAAGTTCAAGGCTCATTATTCAAGTTACAAATCTGGCTACGTCTACTCCCACGGCTTATGCAGATTTATATAACCTTACCGATACAGCACAGGTAAGTAATTCTGAGGTTTCCTCAAGTTCAAATTCATGGTCCTTGGTGCGCTCCTCCGAAATCACATTAGCAACAGGAAAACAATATGTATTAAGATTACGAAGCTCTGCGAGTGGGGTTGGTATTAAAATTGCCAGTGCCAAGATTATTCTTGATCAAACCGATTCTTCGGGAATTAAGGCTGTTGAAACCGTCCAGCAGTACATCAATACTGCCGTTTCCCGCACCAGCGCGTCATACGCTGATCAGGATTATCTCAACCAATTTAACCCCGATAATTTCCATATCAATCAAACCTCTATTTTCTTTGAAACTACAATGAAAACTTCAACCGGAGGTGGTGCCAACGATGCCTTTGCTATTTTTACCGTTGATGGTGGTTCCACCGTAAGTGGATCTGAAATTTCTACCGATCAGACGAGCTACACCCGGGTGACGTCTGCATCATCCATTACCAGTGCAATGCCTACTTCAGCATCTAATATGGACACCCAGATTAAAAACGAATCTGCCGGTACTACTACAGTCAGTAATTCCTGGCTCGTAATCCAAAACGGTCGAAGTTATGATTCCGTAACCCACGATTCCACCCAAAACCAGCTGCACGGCAATGTCAGCGGTATTACCTGGAAAGTGGGCGCCGAGTGTCATAGCGAGAATTGTCTTTCCTTTGACGGTACCAATGACTATGTCAAGGTCTATGACGATCCCAAACTTGACTTTGCCGCTGCTGCCGACTTCACTCTTACCGGCTGGTTCAAACACCCAACGGCAAGCGGTACCGATACAATTCTCGCTAAATACGAGTCCACCGGTTCGGACGGCGGCTACAAAGTCTATATGAATAGTAGCGGCCAGATTGTTTTCGGCGTGGATGACGACAATACTTTCGGACCGGATGACGCCGCCACTTCTTCCCAATCATACGCCGACAACTCCTGGCACCACTTCGCCGCCCTCAAAGACGGCACAAGCTCAATCGAACTCTACATCGACGGCGTCAGGGTCGGCCGGGATGCCTCGATTGCCGCCACCGGCACCCTAGTCAATAACGACCACCTTTATATCGGCATTGACGGCGACGGCACCAACAATCCCTGGGAAGGAAGTTTGGACGAAATAAAAGTCTATCCTTATCTCCGAACCGCCGATGAGATTAAAACCGACTTTGCCTTGGGTTCAGCGGCCCGAGGTACCTCTGTTGTCTTTGGCCTCAAAGACGAATCCTTCCTGACTAATGGCTTGGTGGGCTACTGGAAACTGGATGAAAACTCCGGTAATGCTTCGGATGCATCCGGCTATGGAAATATTCTTACCAATAACGGAACGACCACATATGTTGGTGGAAAATTCGGCAACGGGAGCGAACACGTTCCTGCATCCTCTCAATATTTCTCAACGGGAACTATTAATGGCGTCAAAACAGTTTCCTTCTGGGTTAATCCCGACTCAACCACTAATTATTACATTTCCCTGACATCGGGAGCTTATATCACTTCATCAGGAACAATCTCCGTTACGGGTTTCACCGATCCCAAAGTCTATGTCAATGGAGTTGCAACCACTGCTATTACACAAGATGTTTGGCAACTTGTTACCGTAACAACAGAAACGGCAATCAATGCAAATCAATTTTATGTCGGCAGGCAAGACACAAACTACTTCGATGGAACAATGGATGAGGTACGGTTATACAACCGTGTTCTCTCCCCCGCCGAAATCAATAAGCTCTACAATTGGGCGCCAGGCCCTGTGGGGTGGTGGAAAATGGATGAAGGGAGCTGGAGCGGAAACGTAGCTGTCAATGACTCGTCGGGCAACCTGAATAGCCTGACTCACAAAGGCAATGCTTCCATAATTAACGGAAAATACGGAAACGGGGGAACTTTTGACGGAACAGGCGATTATCTCTGCTCCGATTCTAATTCAGACGGAACGTGTGATGATGACGGCGATTTGGATGTGGGAACGGGCAGTTTCAGCCTCGAGGGTTGGTTCAAGCACGCCCCCATTACCACCGATCCCGATTATTTGGTTGTCAAAGCCCAGGCGGGAACCAATGCCGGCTACAAAGTCTATATGGCCAATGATGGGGATATTGTCTTTGAGATTGACGATGATTCCATCTGGGGACCCGATTATTCGGTAACAACAACTGCCGCTACTTACGATGACGGAGCCTGGCACCACTTTGCCGCAGTCAGAAACGCGGATTCGGCAATCACAATAACAATAGACGGAGTTCAGATTGCTTCAACCGCAATTGCAGCAACGGCCACGCTTTCCAATGATGATCCTTTCTACATAGGCGTTGACGACAACGCAAGTTCCAATCCCTGGGACGGACAACTGGATGACATCAAACTCTATAACTATACCAGAACCCAAGCCCAAATCGTCGAAGATATGAACGCGGGCCACCCCGCCCCCGGCTCCCCTATTGGTTCAGCCTTGGCTGAGTGGAGGTTTGATGAAGGCTATGGGGATACTGCTAATAATTCAGGGAACACCTCTTCTTACGACGGAGATCTTGCTGGTTCGGGAACTGCATGCCCTGCTGCCGGCGACAACGCCTGCCCTACCTGGACTAACTCTGGAAAATTTGGGAAAGCACTTGATTTTGAGGACAGCGGTACAACCGATGATTATGTTGACGCCGGGGATATAAACGAACTTGATGGGGCAACCGCTTTTACATTATCCGCTTGGGCAAATATGGAATCACAAACCGCTTATCATACAATTTCTGGGAAATCAAATTCAGTTACAAATAAAATCACCATGCAAACTGGTTTAGCAGGTGACGGAGGAGGATCTAACGACCCTTACTTAGCCATTTCAAATGGATCATCTACATTTGCCTATACAACTTCTAATATTTTATCGACTGGAGTTTGGAATCATTGGGTTATGGTATACGATGGCACCTTATCAGGAAATTCAAACAGGCTTAAATTCTACTTAAACGGAGTCCAACAACACTTATCGTTTAGTGGCACAATTCCGGCAACATCAGGAAGTAATGCAAATTCCGTAAGAATAGGCAACGAAGAAGGCTGCGCAAACTGTGCGTTTGACGGCCAAATAGACGATGCAAAAATCTATAGTTTCGCTCTCACCCCCGACCAGATAAAAATCCTCTACAACCAAGGTCAATCGGCAGTTTTTGGCGCGACGTCGACAGATTCAAGCGGAACCGGCACCTGGTCATCGGAAAACGAATACTGCCCTCCCGGCCAGGGTTCAACCTGCACTCCACCAGTTGCCGAATATCTTCTCAATGAAAAATCCGGAAGCAATGCTTTTGATACATCGGAAAACAATTTTACCGGTACCATTACCGGATCAACCTGGAAACACGCAGCCGCCTGTCACAGCGGCAGCTGCCTTGAAATGAACGGTTCAAGCGATTACATTGACGTCGGAACCGGGCCTTCCGCCGTGAGAGCTATTGAGTTTTGGACATATCCCCAAACCACCAGCGAATATTTCATAAACCTTACCGGTACCACAGACTATATTCAGGCCGCCTCGGGCACGCTTGATTTCGTCGGTGACGCTAGTGAAACCATATACGTAAACGGCATTCAAACTACAACTCTGGCAGCCGGCCAATGGCAGCATGTGGTTGTGGTCACGTCCGCAAACGAAAATGCAAGTAATCTTGATATCGGAAGAACCCAAGACGCAAATTACTTGGAGGGTAAAATCGATCAGGTCAGGCTTTATTCCAACGCCTTGACTCAAGCTCAAGTCGCCTGGCTTTACAACCGCGGAGGTCCTGTAGGACATTGGAAATTTGACGAGTGCACCGGAGCAACGGCAAATGACTCCAGCGGAAACAGCTTAAATGGAACCATTTCCGCCGGTTCGACCGGCGGTACCAACGATGCAACAGGAACATGCAATTCCGGTGATTCCACCGAAATGTGGAATAACGGCACAACCGGCAAAAGAAATGCCAGCTTGGACTTTGATGGGGACAACTCTCCTGCCACAGACGCCGACTATGTCGAGGTTAGCGACAATGATCTTCTGGACATCGGAAACGCCCAAGTTTTTTCAATCGAAGCCTGGGTAAATCGTGACACCTTTGACAGCTTCGACACCATAGTTGCCAAAAAGAACGACTCGACCCAAATCGGATTAGGATATATCCTACTTATTCACGCAAGTGATATTGTCCAGTTTCTATTGGGAGACGGTTCTAGTGGAGTCTTCGTCTCCTCCGGTTCAGTTACTATTACTTCATCCGGCTGGAACCACATAGTCGTCAGCCTCAATAGCGACGACTCCTGTACTTTGTATCTTAACGCCAAAGCAGTCGGTTCTTGCGTAGGCTCTACAGCTAACCCGGGTAATACCCTTGACCTGCGTATCGGCTCAGAATCCGACGGCGGAGAACCCTTTGACGGCAAAATCGATAACGTCAGACTCTACCGCTATCCGCTAACCTTAAAACAAGTTATAGACAGATATAACCAGGGAGCAGTTATGTTCGGCCCTAATACCGGCCCTTAATTTCTCTTAAATTCTCCTAAAATCTCTAAAAGTTAAGAGAAACTGGGAGGAAATAAGAGAATCTAAGTTTATGCCAAAACCCAAACCAATATCACAACAACTAGCCGAAAAAACGTTTAAGGAATTAGGGATTAATCCGACAACCGGGAAACCCCTAAAGTCTCCCAATATCTCTTATAAATCTCTTAACGCCTCCTCTAGGAGACATCTAGAAGAAGCTAGGAGGCTGGCTCCTTTTAGAATTAAAGTCGCTTACTGGGTAAAAAATTCACCTCCACACTGGATCCGATAAAGTACCGCTATCTTATTTCTCAAATAGACTCAGAATTAAGATCTGTTGTCGCCAATATCCGTGAAGGCTACCTTCGTCCCACCAGCTCCGAACTTTCAACCTTTCTCGGCTATTCCCAAGGCTCCCTCGAAGAATTCCGGGGAGACGTAATTGATGCTAAAGACGATGGGCTGCTTCCAAGCAGGCTGGGCAGCGACCTTGCTAGTATTGGAATTTTATTAAAACCTCCTAAATCCTCCTACGATCCCCTAGGAGAACTTAAGAGAATCATTAGAGAAGTTAAGAGCTCCGATTTAACCTACGAAATCCTAATCGAGCTTATCAACAAAACCGACTGGCTTCTAAAACGTGCAGTCGAAGGAATTGACGAAAAAATAATATCTGACGAGAAGAAAAAACTAAATGACAATCTGAAAAGTCATTGGAGGAAAGAGTGGTAATTATGGAATCTAAACACATAAAGTCTCTTAATTTTCTCCTAAATTCTCCTAACCACCTCTTAAGAGGCCTTAGGAGATTCCCTAGGAGAACCTTTAACTGGCTAACTGCCACTCGCCTTAGGAAGGTTTTATCCTCTATCCTTGCTATATTAATAGTACTAACCTCCATCCGCTTTGCCTTCTTCAAACCGACCGAAGTTCATGCGGCTGATGTTTTTATTAAATTCGACGAAGGCTACGGGACAACAAGCGCGGTTAATGACACAAATGGAACTGTTTCCGCAGGAAGTATCACCAATGCCGTTTGGAGGACAGAAGATCTTTGCAAATCCGGCAAATGCCTCTTCTTTGACGGAACGGGAGATTATGTATCATTCGGCGATAATGCCAACCTGGACATGGCCGCAAGCGACACCGTGACAATCGAGCTTTGGTTCAGGACATCCGATATAACAAGCGGCAACCGATCCCTTATCAGTAAATATGAAACCGCGGGCGGTGACGGCGGATACCGCATCTATATGAACTCATCCGGCCAAATCGTCTTCGGAATAGACAGCAATAACACAGGCTTTCCCGAGTACTCCGTCACCAGTGCATCAGCATACGACGACAATAAATGGCACCATGTTGGTGCTGTTAAAAGCGGGACTTCATCAATGACCCTTTATATTAACGCGCAATCTGTCGGAACAACTTCAATTGTCTCGACAGCAGCGGACAATGGAGATTCCTTTTTTATCGGGCGTTTTGAAAGTGATACAGCTCAAGATTGGCTCGGATTTATCGACGAAGTCAAGGTTTTAAGAACCGCAAGATCGGCAACCGAGGTCAAAGCGGATTTCACCGGCGAAACCTCCTCCCGAGGTACCTCTGCCTACTTCAACCCCGACCAAGATTATATTTCCGATGGCCTAGTCGCATACTGGAAGATGGAAGATTCAGCTACACCCACAACCGATTCCTCCGGAAACGGTAATTCTGCGACTTGGACCGGTAACGCAACCCGAGCAATTGGTCGATTTGGTTTCGGAACTCTCCTCGATGGAACCGGAGACTATTTAAGTGTTTCCGATTCAACTTCACTATCTCCAACGGCAGAATTGACCGTTTCCGCAATAGCAAGCCCTTCCGCTTCAATTGCAACCAAAGCATTAGTTGTAAAAGATACAAGCTACAGAATGGTAACCGACGGGTCTGGCAATCCTCTTTGTCAAATTCATGATGGTACATCCTGGCAAACCGCCGCGGGCTCCTCGGTTGCCTTATCCCTATTAACATGGCAAACGGTCAACTGCGTTTATAACGGAAGTCAAACCCAAGTTTATGTAAATGGAAGCCTGAGAGGAAGCAGCACAGTAACAGTATCGATATCCGACAATGCTAACGCGCTTAGAATTGGTAGTGATGCAGGTGGAACTTACGGAGATTTCAACGGCAATATTGACGATATTCGTATCTATCGCCGCGCTTTCTCACCTTCTGAAATTCAAAATCTTTACAACTGGGCTCCGGGTCCGGTCGGCTACTGGAAACTGGATGAGGGAACGGGAACCAGTGCTTATGACTCAAGTAGTAACGGAAATACCGCAACCCTCACCGGCTCCGGCATTAACTGGACTCCAGGCAAATTCGGAAGCGGATTGTCTTTTCCAGGCACAAACGGCTCAAACTACTATGACGCTGGAAGCGGCAATTCCATCGACGATATCTTTGACGGCGGCGGCACAATTTCCGGTTGGTTTTACATCAGAGGTTCGGGTGATAGCGTCATCCCTTACTTTTTCGACAAACAAAGTCTTGGGAATGGCTGGTACATTGGCTACTCTGTCTCGGGGAATAACGCCCGGCCTTTCCTGAATATGCAATTTAGTAGCGCTGACGGCGAATGGAGATTCAATAATTACGAAATGCCCTTAAATAGCTGGAACCATTTGTCCGTCACGTATAATAACAGTTCAACATCCAATGATGCAGTTTTTTATTTAAATGGTACCCCAGTGGCGGTTTTTGAAGCCTTTACACCCGGCGGAACCAGAAACTCGGATTCTTCTTTAAGCCTAGCATTAGGAAATAACCAAAGCAACGGGCTTAACCCCGCCTATGCTTATTTTGACGATCTTCGCCTCTACAACTATACCCGCACCACCTCCCAAATCGTCGAGGACATGAATGCAGGGCATCCGGCCGGAGGTTCTCCTGTAGCATCCCCGATTATCTATTGGAAGCTCGATGATCTGCAGGGCAATGCTAAAAATTCTGGGTCGGGAGGTTCTTCTTTGGACGGAACGGTATCCAGTGTCGAATGGTCGCCCCCAGATTTAGCCTGTAAGATAAATGGTTGTGCCTTTCTTAGCAGTGGCCTCGACTATATAAGTGCCGGCGACCCAGGTTTTTTCGATTCCTTGACTCAAATGACAATCTCCCTATGGTTGCGTCCGGATTCACTTGCTACTGGCAAAAGTATCGTATCAAAAACTAATCTGGATGCAGCAACCCAAAACACTTTCAATGTCGCAACCGACAGTTCAAATTCGGACGAAATACGGGTTTATATCGCAAGCTCTCTTTCTGACTTATCCAACTATTTCACAACCAGCAATTTCGATTTGACTGCAAACACCCTTACTCACTTAGCCGTTGTCTATGACGGCTCTTTATCCGCAGGTGAAAGGGTCAAGGTATACAAAAACGGTGTCAGAATGGCAGGAAGTGTCACCGGAACCATAAACACTTCTTTAACAAGCAGTTCAAGTAATCTTAAAATGGGAGATACTGACCGTAGTATTAATACAGGATTATTAGGACGCTATGACGAGTTTAAAATCTATAATTTTGCTCTTTCCGATCCCGAGCGTTTAATTGATTTCAATGCGGGTTCAGCCACATCTTTGGGTGGAGTTCTGGGACTCCAAAATGCAGAGGGTTTGGGAACCAACACTCAAAGAGCCGGATATTGGAAAATAGATGAAAACACAGGTACCACAAATGTCTACGACTACTCGGGGCTTGAAAGAACCATGACTATGACCAATTTTAATAGTTCTGACTGGGTACCCGGAAAATTCGGAACATCTCTTAATTTCGACGGCTCAAGCAAATATTTAAACCGCGCAAGCGTCGTCTTGACTTCGCAAAACAGCATCAGCTTCACAGCTTGGGTTAAGCCGGATAACACAAATACTGGTACAATCTATATGCAGGGTACAACCGGCGCCAATTTCCCGTATCGGGCAATAAATTACGAATCGGGAGCCATAAGGTTTAGATCAACAAACGATGCTGGTACCGTCCAGGATGCAGTTGATGCGTCAACCGGAACCCTCACTGTCGGAGCCTGGAATTTTATTGCGGTTGTCAAAGGCAGCACTACTATAGCCTATTACGTCAATGGCATAAAAAGTACAACTACAGTTGCCAATTCCGGCACTTATGCCAACGAGGCGCATAGCTCGATTGGAGTTTTAAGAAGAAGTTCAAATACCCAGTATTTTGACGGCGTAGTTGACGAAATTCAACTTTTTAGTAAAAGTGTAAATGATTTGGAAGCTGCGTATCTTCTCGATCGAGCAGGCCCCGTACTTTGGTATAAGCTTGACGAGTGTTCGGGTCCAACAATTAATAATTCGGCGCCGATTTCATCCGGAGGCGATGCCGGTCTTGACGGGACTGCAACAGCCAATACAGGAAATAATGTCGGCACCTGCGGGGGTACCGCCGGTGACATGTGGGCTGACGGAGCAACGGGTAAATGGAATGCGTCATTAGCTTTCGACGGAACAGATGATTATGTCGAAACTGCCGATAACGATCAACTGGATTTTGATGATGCAGTAGACTTTACTCTCGAAGCCTGGATAAATCGCGACTCGTTCGCAAATGACCACACCGTAATTGCCAAAAAGACAGATCAGTCTAACTCAACGGATGGCTACATTATCTACATCGATGGGACAACCGACGACGTAAATTTTGTCGCTTCTCAAGCTGGAGGCAGTACGAATACCCATACCATTAATGGTCTGACAACAATTACCTCAAGCGGTTGGTATCATATTGTTGTTGTTTGGGATGACGATCAGCCTGCCGGTACCACAATCTATGTAAATGGGAAGGAAGATAAAGAATCAACTTCAGGGTCGCAATCCGCCGTTGCTGGCATGATTAATACTAATACTTTTAGACTTGGTTCGGAATCAGACGGAGGAAATGAATTTGACGGTCGAATCGACAATGTCAAGATTTATAGATACGCCATGCCGACATCTCTTATTAAAAGACTTTACAACGAAGGTTCAGCTCAACGCTTCGGCCCGAACGAAGGAAGTCCCTAATATAAGTCGTATATGACATATAAGTCTAATAATTTGATATTATTGAGTAGTAATAAGACATACTTTTATAACATTATTTAACGTTTGATATATATAAAAATTGAGTCTTGACAAGGATATTTAGTAAATAGTTAAATGGTCGTATAGTTAAATGGTTAAAAAATAAAAATGATT